>OBJA01000470.1_pt1 | contig 35268 bp, 25 predicted proteins | sample 1519751 | NCBI WGS metagenome assembly OBJA01 (sample SAMEA3881238, study PRJEB22517) | soil metagenome | biome: lake sediment; feature: soda lake sediment; material: sediment, water from around vicinity | place: India | collected 2013-12-23 | depth 3 m
CCTTCTCCAGGGCTTCAATAACTGCACAACCGGCCTCACTTATATGCGAGCAATCGATAAACCTGCACTGTTTTGAAAGTCCGGCAATATTATTGAATGCCGCTTCCAATCCACCGGCAACATCGGCAATACCCACCTCCCGCATACCCGGATTGTCGATCAGGATTGCTCCGTTTTCAAGAACTAACAACTCACGGTGGCTTGTAATGTGCCTGCCCTTGCTGGAGCTGTTACTGATGGCGCCGGTTTTCATGACCATCCTGCCCGACAGGTTGTTCAGCAACGTTGACTTCCCCACTCCCGACGAACCCAGCATACAATAGGTTTTTCCCCTTTCAATAATATTTGTCAATGCCTCGTAGCCAAGCCGGGTCTCATTGCTGATGGCAATAACCGGCACATGTTCAATCCGTTTGCCGATTCCTGTGGTAATCTCAATCAGCCTGGCTTTTTCTGCCAGATCGGTTTTTGTAAGCACAATTACAGGGCTCACTTTCGAGGTACAGCAAATGGCCAGGTAGCGTTCCAGCCTGTTAATATTGAAATCGCGGTCGACTGCCTGTACCAGAAATGCACAGTCGATGTTGGCTGCTATAACCTGTACTTTTCCAGATTGCCCGACTGCCTGCCTTTTTATTACCGAGAAGCGCGGAAAAACTTTATGGATGATTGCGAAGCCGGCATCATGTACGGCCACAGCCACCCAATCGCCTACGGCAGGAAAGTCTTCCCTGCTGTTGGCGGTGTAACGCAAATTGCCGGTTATTTCCGCATCGTATTCCCCCGTTTCTGTTCTGACGATGTACCGCTCCTTATGTTCCAACACCACTCTCCCGATTTCAAAACCTTCAGGCATCGGTTCCTTTATCCGGCTCTTATAGCTGCTGTATCCAAGATTCTCAAGTATCATGATCGTTCTAAAATTTATAGCCTTGAAAAGTAACAACAATAAACCTTCATCTTAATCAAAGATTTAAAATTACTTATAATATTTAAATCATCCATGATTATTATAACAGACTTCAAACAGGCAGTGAAAGTCCTGGTAATCAAGAAGGGGATAATAAGCAACTGCAATCATTGGCCGGTAAATATTGATATTATTGCTGCCTATAAACAGTTGATTATTGAAAAAAAAATACTGTGAGGCTTACCATGGGAGCTATCATTTCACCAGAAATAGAACCGAGGTAAATAAGCCGGGTTGCATGGCTTATATTTTAACAGTATTCCCCGTATAATTGTAAAAAACCTTTGCCCCGGCCTGCTTTGCCATTTCCGGAAAGTTTTCCACACCCGTACAGTGGCAAACACCCACATGCTCAGGATTAAGTACCTTCAAGTAGTTCAATACCGACCGGTATTGTTGCGGCGGTGCATTCTTCAGATGAAATCCGCCGGTTACCAGTTTTACCGGCAGTTGAAACAGGCTGCGGGCTTCTTCCACAATATTGCTGATACCCCGGTGCGAACAGCTGCTGATTACCGTGAGCTTTTCATTATTAACAACAGCCAGGAAAAGCTCATCGTCGAATTCATCGTTGGCTGCCCCCTCCTCCTTGCCAGTGTAAAAGTAGTCGAAACTGGTATCCTCCGGATATACAATGGGTATGTGCGGGACTATAAATACCCCTGCATCGATTTGGGTTACCTCCGCCACATATACAAGGCGGTGGGCAAATATATCGGCAACCGGGGTTGTGCCAATAAAACTCCGGCTGTTGTTGTATTTATTGTTAAAGGCTTCCTTTTTCAGGTAAACCGGTGCTTCTTTGTTTTCTTCAAGGAAAGCATTCAGCCCGCCGGTATGATCGTAGTGGCCGTGACTTATAACCAGGGCATCGACCTTGCTGATATCGATGCCAAGGGCCCGGGCATTGGCCAGAAAGGCAGCACTCTGGCCCGTATCGAAAAGAATCCTGCGCCTGCCGGTGTCGAGGTAAAACGACAGGCCGTGTTCCGAAACAAGCCCCGGCTGGTATACAAGGTTCTCGATTAATGTTGTGAGTTTCATAAAACAAAAAGTATGTATGATTGAATCTTAACAAAGGTAATGAAACATTAGTGTGTAAAATCATATTACAGATTTGAGTTTTATAAATCAAATTCATCGATAATCGGAACCTCAAAATGAGAATAAATGCACCTTCGGAAGAGTTACAAAACAGCAGTTCGCTTTAGTTACCCACAGTTTCAATTTTCGAAAAACAATCAAAAAGGGGCCCGGCAAAGCCGAACCCCTTCAAACTATCATAAGGATAAGGTTTTCTACCAAATATCTGCCCTTTTATCTTCCGGCAGGTACATGTAATCGCCTTCCTTCACATTAAATGCTGCATGAAACTGGGGCATATTGCGCAGGGGCCCCAATACACGGTATCTGCCCAGCGAATGTACATCTTCCTTTGTAAGGCGAAGAATTTCCTTATCGCGCACGTTGCCGGCCCAAACATGTGCATAGGAAAGGAAAAACCGCTGGTCGGGGGTAAACCCGTCGATGGGGTCTTTCTGGTTACTGGCATTATGAAACGCCTGGTAGGAAATGTTCAGGCCACCCAGGTCGGCTATGTTTTCACCAAGGGTAAGCTTGCCATCGGCGGGAATGGTATCAAGCACCATGAATTGGTTGTACTGGTCAACCAGTACCTGGGCCCTTTCATCGAACCGACGGGCATCTTCCTGTGTCCACCAGTCGTTCAGATTGCCTTCCTTATCGTACTTGCGTCCCTGGTCGTCGAAGCCGTGGGTGATTTCATGGCCGATCACTACCCCAATTGCCCCATAGTTGACGGCATCATCGGCATCGAGGTAGAAAAACGGTGGCTGCAGGATGGCAGCAGGAAATGCAATTTCATTCATAGCCGGGCTGTAATAGGCATTCACCATCTGAGGGGGCATATACCACTCCGATTTATCTACCGGCTTGTTGATCTTACTGCGGCTGTATTCAGCGTTGAATAAACGCGTACGCATCACATTCCCCAAATAGCTGTCGCGCCGGACATCCAATCCTGAATAGTCGCGCCACTTATCGGGATACCCGATCTTTACATTGATTGTAGCCAGTTTCTCATGCGCCTTTTGTTTTGTCGAATCGCCCATCCATTCCAGCTTGTCGATGCGCTGGCCCAGGGCGATCCTGAGGTTTTCTACAAGATCAACCATCCGTTCCTTTGCCTGGGGCGGAAAATATTCAGCAACATAAAGCTGACCAATAGCCTCACTCAATGCATTGCTTGTATTGCCCTGCACCCTCTTCCACCGCGAACGGTTTTCTTCCTGTCCGCTCATTACTTTTCCGTAGAAGTAGAAATCCTGGTCGACAAAACCGGACGATAGAAAAGAAGCTGCACCATTAATCAGATTCCAGCCCAGGTAAGCTTTCCAGTCGTCAACAGGTACTTCATTCATCATGGCACTAATTTCTTTAAAGAAACCCGGCATGCCTACATTGATTTCCTCCTGACCGGGAAACCCCAGGGTTGTAAAAAATCCGTTCCAGTTAAACCCGGGAGAAAGTTCAGCCAGAAGAGCCAGGTTCATCTTGTTATAGGTGGCATGCGGGTCGCGGCGTTCGAGGCGGGTCATCGAAGCCTTGGCCAGACGGGTTTCGATGTCCATAACAGTGAGTGCTTTTTCTTTTGCCGCATCCTCGTTATCACCTGCCAGCATAAACATTTTATTCATGTGCTCCACATACTCCTTGCGAATTTCTTTCGAACGTTCGTCCTGGCTAACATAATAATCACGATCGCTCATCCCAAGACCGCCCTGGTAAAGCTGTGCTATCACCCAGTCGCTGTTTTGCTGATCGGCCGAACCATAAAACGAAAACAGGGTGCCGTTCCCTGTCAGGTGGTAGCTGATTATAAGTTCCTGAATATCGCCGATGGTTTCAGCAGAGGCAATCGCCTCGAGGTACGGCCTTAAGGGAGCAGCTCCCTGCTCTTCGATCTTAAGGGTATCCATTCCCTCGTTGTAAAAATCGGCAATCTTCTGACCTATCGAACCGTATTCATGTTCGGCCGTTATGATATCCTTAAACAAAGTTTGCAACTGCTTTTCGGCTTCATCGCGTAACTTGTCGAAACTCCCGTAACGGCTCTTATCCCCCGGCAAGGGGTTATTGGCTTTCCATCCACCGTTGGCATACTGATCGAAATCGTGTGCCGGATCAACCGATGTGTCAAGGTCGTTTAAGTTGATCCCACCTGTTTTTTGCTGATTACTGCAGGCATTAAAAATCCCTGCCGACAATAATACAATCATAATCAAATAAAGGTTTTTTCTCATATTATTAAAATTTCTCTGTAAATTTTTGAAGTTTATAGTCTTGCTGCTCACCAAAACCTGCCAGTCCTTCCATACAGCCGACTGCTGGCCTTGTATTTTTTTTAACCCGACGGATAAGTTAGTGTATCAATATAAAAATTACAAAATTATAATATTTTATCAACCTCTCTTTCCCGGGCGATTCTGAACCGGTCAAAGATCAGAAGATGAATTGCAAAGTTCAGCTCTCATACAGCTTTGGCAGTGCCTGTGTTCCTAAGGTGGGTCCTCCCCTGGTTGTTGTTATGGAAGCTGCCGGTCAGCTCAAATTAACAGCTTCTTTTCAACCTGCCTTCGCCTGATTAAATTCAATGTTAATTCAATATAAATTCAGTATAAACTCAATGTAAATTCAATTATGATTGAATTTACATTGAGTTATAATTGAGTTAATACTGAATTAAATAAGGCCTGAATGCGTCATAGCCATTGGGCTTTTGATCCACCGGATGGCATACCTTATTCGCATGTACCAACCGGTTTATTTCTTTTAAAGTACCAGGCAGTTGATAGGGTGCTATTTTTTCGATTACTCAGGGATAATCAATTCACGGGTGCTGGAGGTCCACACCGAGAAATAGCCAAGCGCTCCGTTGGAAAGGTTCGACGGAGGATTTGCAGGCGAGGGGGAGCCGGGATTCAGGTTGGCCATTTCCCGCAGTGACGAGAAATATTTCCATGTGTTGTAATCAATCGAAAGCATTTCCACCTTAACGGTATCGCCCGGTTCGAACAGCTGGTTTCTAAGGCGTACCTGGATTGTTTTTCCATCGTGGCGGCTGTCGTCAAACAGGATTAAATTTTCTACCTTATCGAATCTTTCTCCATTTTTGTACAGCTTAACCCGGTAATAGTTTTCCTCGCCTTCGGGATCGGTAAAATAGAGCAGTACACGGTATCCCCCTTCAATGAAAATCTGGGCTTGCTGGTATTCAATGTCCAGGGAATCAATTTTCACAACCGGTTTGAGTTCAGAAACACCTGTATATTCCTGGCCATCGTACCCGACAGTAAGTCGGTAAACCAATCTGGGGTTTGGCTGCAATCCTGCGATTTTATAGTAACCCGGCTCCGTTTCTTCCGCCTGTAGTTTGAATCCCGGTCCATTTTCAAGGGTAACAACGGCATTCTCCACTTTGGACACAGGCTGATTGCTGAAATAACTAGCCGTTTTTGAAACTTTGACTTCGAGGGTTCCCTCATTTTGCGACAAATTTCCTTCGATGACGACCACTGGTTCCGATTCGTTCAAATCGATATCGATTACTTTTTCGCAACCCGGCAGCAATGCAACCAACATCGGAAACATCAGCAGACAGATGTATACAAAAGGAAATGCCGAAAAGGCCGGGGCATTATTAAGTTGTGATTGCCGGGGACCTGGAGCCTCAAAGCTGGATGAATATGGAGTGTCGGTGTTTTTCATTTGCTATGATTATTTGTTATCAGCAGCAGCATCTTCAGCTTGCCTGGGTTTTTCATTCAGCTGCTTATAGTATATCTTAGTGCTCATGTTCATTTCAAAACATTTCAATAATGCCTTCTGCCGGTTGAGCAAAAGTATATAAAAATTGATTGTTTCACTGGTTTTACAATTCTTCGATTAATACATGTTTTCCAATTTTATAGGTTTCCCTTCCGGCACCACTGCCACTAAAACCTGAACCGGTAACTCACCGAAGGTATAGCCCTGAATAACGATACCTGTACAGCTTCTGTCACTGACGGGTCATCTTCTTTTGTACGGAAGTCAATAAAATAAGCATTTTGTCGTGCATAAGCATTGTAAACCGAGAAGTTCCAGCTTGATTCGAATTTTTCGGACTTTTTTCGCTGCCACACAAGGCCCACATCCAGCCGGTGGTATGGGGGCATCCGGTATCCGTTGCGTTCGGTATAATAGGCGATTGTCTGTCCGTCGATTTCATACCTGCCACTTGGAAAGGTAACGGCATTGCCCGTATAAAAAACAAATGAAGAGGAAAGTTTCAGCTTTTGCGTAAGGTCGTACACAGCTACTACCGACACGTCGTGCGTACGGTCGTGTCGGGCGGGAAAAGGATTTCCTTCATTGATATCATCGAACTGTTTCATTGTTTTCGACACCGTGTAGCCGATCCATCCGTTTAATCTTCCTGTTTTTCGTCTTATCAACAATTCGGTACCGTAAGCCCATCCCCTTCCGAACACCAGTTCGGCTTCCACAGTTGAGTTAAAAACCAGGTCGGCACCGTCTTTATAATCGATCTGGTTATGCAGATTCTTATAATAGGTTTCAAGCGAAACCTCGTATTCATTGTTTTTAAAATTCCGGAAATATCCAACCGATACCTGGTCGGCCAGCTGAGGTTTTACATTGTTGCTGCTGGGAAGCCATAAATCGGTAGGTGTTGTGGTAGTAGTGTTTGAAAGCAGGTGCAGGAACTGATACATGCGGTTAAAGGATGCCTTTACAGCGCTTCGGTCGTTAATCAGGTAGTTCATTGCCAGCCTGGGCTCGAGCCCCCCCTGGGTTTTAAAGAATTCACCTTTCCCAACATAGTGGGTTTTTACCAACTCACCATCTGCATCGAATTCATAAAATTCGCCGGCACCTACATTGCTGAACATTGCAAGGCGAAGGCCGTATAACAGCCTGAGCTTCGATGTTACTCGCTGCTCGTTGGAGATGTACCCCGACCACTCGATTGCTTTTCGGCGGGATATATTATCGGGTGGAATAAATGTACTGATCCCTTCGTTCAGGGTTATTTTGCCCGGCAGGATCGAGTGATTTACAATGTTTGCCCCAAATTTGACAGTATTGTTGGAACCGGTATACCATGTAAGGTCCTGTTTAATGTTTATGTCATGGATTTCCGACTGTATTACCATATCCTGGTTTGTCTGGATATTAATATCGTATGAATAATTGCTGAATATAAGCGATGTGTTGGAAAACAAGCGGTTATTAAAAATATGGTTCCACCTGAAGGTACCGGTAATACTGCCCCAGTCGAATCCGAAATCGTTCTTATAGCCAAAATCATCACGGCCAAGATAACCCGACAGATAGATCCGGTTGCGGTTGTTCAGCTTGTAGTTTGTCTTCAGGTTTAAATCGTAAAAAAAAAGATACGAATTTCGGATATCTTCATCGTTCGAGAGTTTAAGAAACAAATCGGCATAAGTACGTCTGCCACTTATCATGAATGAACTTTTATCCTGAACAAGAGGCCCTTCCAGGGTAAGGCTTGAAGAAATGAGACCAAGGTTGGCAGTAACGTTCCTGTTTTTCAGGTTTCCCTCCTTCATCTGGATGTCCAGGACAGAGGAAGCACGTCCACCGTATTCCGCCGGCACAAAACCTTTCATAAGGGTGGCATTTTTTATGGCTTCAGAGTTAAATACCGAAAAGAAACCCAGAAGGTGGGATGCGCTGTAAACAGGAGCTTCATCGAGCAGGATCAGGTTTTGATCGATACCTCCGCCCCGTACATGAAAACCTGAGTTGCCTTCTCCGGCAGCCTTCACACCGGGCGTGAGCTGAATGGTTTTCAACAGGTCGGCTTCACCAAAAATGACAGGAATTGATTCGATGTTTTTAGGAATCAGCTGAACCGATCCGATATCGACCGAACTGATATTCCTGTCGGCTTGTTCGCCAATAACAACTATATTTCCAAGAACATAGTTTTGGGTATTGAGTTGCACATCCAGTTCCAGGTTTCTATAAACATTTACCTCTCTTGTCTGAGCCTGGAATCCGATGTACTGGTAGCGTATCTTATAGTCTCCCGGGGGCAATGTGAGTGAATAAAAACCATAATTGTTTGTAACGGTTCCCCTGGAAGTATGACCATCGACAACTACTGAAGCACCGGGCAGGTCTTCCCCCGTTTCTGAATCCGTAATGGTTCCGCTTAAAACAAACATGTTTTGGGCATGAACCTGGCACAGAATAAAGAAGAGACTTAAAAATAAAATGTTTTTTTCAAGCATGCTTTTCTGTTCGAGAGTCAAAAATAGCAATAAACTTGATCGTTAATAAATATTTGCTATTTTTGGTAACCTTTTTTCCGACGACCTGAAGAGAGGACGAATATGAATTAAAAACGAATATAAAATGAAAGTTTACAAAACTGAACAAATTCGAAACATTGCTTTAATAGGTAATGCTGGCAGTGGAAAAACCACCCTCGCAGAAGCCATGCTGTTTGAGGGTGGAGTAATTAACCGCAGAGGTGAGGTCACATCCAAAAATACAGTGGCTGACCACAACCTGATTGAACAGGAATATGGCAACTCCGTTTTGTCCACCTTATTGTACACCGAATATAACGGCGCTAAAATAAATATTCTGGACACGCCGGGAATGGATGACCTGGCCGGAGGCGTAGTATCATCGTTGAATGTTACCGATCTTGGGCTGATGCTCATAAATGCCACCAACGGGGTGGAATCGGGAACCGTGGCTGCAGCACGTCATGCTGAAAATATAAACGTACCATTGATGTTTGTTTTCAACCAGCTGGATCACGACACTTCAAATTTTGATTCAGCCCTTGAAAAATGTAAAGCGACATTTGGAAATAAAGTTACCATCGTACAGTATCCGCTGGACCCAGGCCCGGGCTTTTCATCGATTATTGATGTACTGAAAATGAAAATGTACAAGTATCCGGCTAACGGCGGAACTCCTGAGGTACTTGAAATACCGGATTCAGAAAAAGAACGTGCCGAAGAATTGCATAACGAACTTATTGAAATGGCTGCCGAAAATGAGGAAGCCCTTATGGAACTTTACTTCGAACAAGGCTCTCTTACAGAGGACGAAATGCGTAAAGGAATGAAACTGGGAATGCTCCAGCGAGACCTGTACCCGGTATTCTGTACCTGTGCTAAGAAAAATATTGGCGTTGGCCGGTTGATGGAGTTCATTGTAAACATTGCTCCTTCGCCTGTTGAACGCCCCATGAGACCAATTACTGGCGGCAAGGAACTAAAGATGGATTCATCGGCCGATCCAAGCTTGTTTGTCTTTAAAACAGCCGTAGAATCGCATGTGGGTGAAATCACCTTCTTCAAGGTCATGTCGGGAAAAATTACTGAAGGTCTTGATCTTATAAATACAAAAACCGGTAACAAGGAACGGCTCTCCCAGGTATTTGCATCAGCTGGTAAAATGCGCGAGAAAGTGGAAGCACTGCATGCCGGTGATCTGGGATGTACAGTTAAACTGAAAGAAACAAAATACAACCAGACCCTTACTGTTAAAGAAGCCGACACCAAATACGAGCCTATAAAATTTCCCCCCTCGAAACATACAATTGCTGTCAAGGCTGAAAATGAAGCCGACGACGAAAAAATAGGGGAAATTTTAAATAAACTTAAATTTGAAGACCCTACTTTTGTAATTGAATATTCAAAAGAATTGAAACAGTTGCTGGTGCACGGGCAGGGTGAATACCACCTGAACGTGCTCAAATGGTATTTCGATAACATTCATAAGATTAATGTCAATTATATCCAGCCAAAAATTCCTTACCGGGAAACAATAACAAAAGCTTCCCAGGCTGATTACCGGCATAAAAAACAATCGGGTGGCGCAGGTCAGTTTGGTGAGGTACATATGATTATTGAACCTTATGAAGAGGGGGCAGCCCCCAAAACATCGTTTAAGTTTGGCGATAAGGAACAAAAAATAGCAGTACGCGACGTGCAGGAGCATCCACTGCCCTGGGGTGGAAAATTGGTATACATTAACAGCATTGTTGGGGGATCCATTGATGCCCGTTTTATGCCTGCCATCCTGAAAGGGATCATGGAGAAAATGGAAGAAGGCCCGCTGACGGGCTCCTACGCACGCGACATCATGGTATATGTTTACGATGGCAAAATGCATCCGGTTGATTCAAATGAAATTTCATTCAAGCTTGCCGGACGTAACGCCTTTAGCAAAGCTTTTAAAAATGCAGGAGCAAAAATCCTCGAACCCATATACAACCTGGAAGTATGGGTACAATCCGACCGTATGGGTGACGTGATGAGCGACCTTCAAGGGCGCCGTGCCATGATCATGGGTATGGGCTCGGAACGGGGAATGGAAAAAATAAGTGCAAAGGTACCTCAGAAGGAAATGTTCAGATACTCTACCTCCCTGAGTTCAATAACCGGAGGGCGCGGTGTGTTCAGCATTTCGTTCGACGGATATGAGAAAGTACCTGCCGAGGTACAGGAAGAACTGCTGAAAGCTTACGAAGCTGAGCAGGAAGAAGAATAGACCATTTCTAATCTATTTTACTATAATCAAAAGCCCCGGTTCGAAAGGATCGGGGCTTTATTTTTGACAGATGAGTCAACAGGTAAAGGCAAACGGGCAGGCAAAGGAGGAAAAGCGGGCACCAGCTGATACACGCTGGCAACTTATTAAAACTAAAGCGTATAAAGAGCGGCAACAAAGGCAAAGGATACCCGCATAGCCGACCGTAAAGCTTTACAGGTTAAGGGTACGGTTCCTTCGCTTGCTCTTGATGAATATACCGGTACTTGCGTGCCGGATATATGTTGCAATATAACTGTTCGCTTGTGGGCGGGAAATCTGCACCTTGAGATGGAGCACTCTCCTGAACTTTCCTGTACCCTCCGGTTTCTTCATTTTGATGTGTCGGAAATCGTCCGGGGTCACCCCCAGGCCTGGTTTCAGTCCGGCACTGTTAAGTTCAACTCCAGTAATTACATGCAGGTATCCGGTATTGATTTTGATGTGACCAATAACGACATCTTCTTCGGGGAAATTAAGTCAAAAAAATTAAACTGATAGATGGATCGCAGGAAAGCAACAGTTAAACGATGAAATCTATTTAAATACGATTTTCTCTACCATCTCCTCTCCTGCCTGTTCATTAAGCCGCTCCCTGATCTGTTCGCGCATCATTGTGAGTTCGTTTTTCACAACAGACGATGTGAGCTCAACATAAAGGATTTTCCTGGAAAGATAAATATTGCGGGTATAATGGGCAATTGTTTTGCCTAACAATGCCTCCCAGGAGGCGACAACATCAACCTCCTTGAGTTTTTGTTCGAAGTTCATACTTCGTATGTATTCCCTGAGTACATCGCTCAGGGGCTGTGTATTGCTTTTTCTCATTCGAACAGTTTGATTGTACCCGAATCAACGTGAAAGATACGAAAATCGGTATTCATTTTTTTAATTATTGAATCGAGATGTTCTCTGTTGGTATCTGTAATGAAGATCTGTCCGAAGGCATCGTCCGAAACCACCTTAACAATCTGTTCGACCCGGTGACGATCGAGTTTATCAAAGATATCGTCAAGCAGTAAAATGGGCTTCATTTCCGAGATTTCCCTGATAAAATCGTATTGTGCCAGCTTCAGGGCTACAAGATAGGTCTTATTTTGTCCCTGTGATCCCACTTTTTTTATAGGGTACTTGTCGATATTAAAAGCCAGTTCGTCCTTATGCACACCTACCGTGGTATATTGTACGATCCGGTCTTTTGCCAATGCTTCTTCGAGCAGTGAAGATAAATCGTTTTCATACAGATCCGAATGGTAGGTCAGGCCTACCCGTTCATTGCCCCCCGAAATAAAGGTGTAGTATTTCTGGAATACCGGAATCAACTTTTCAATAAAATCTTTCCTTTCGGCATGAATACGGGTGCCATATTCAACCAGGCGATGATCCCATACCGAAAGCAGTTCAATGTCGAAGGGATGACCGGCCGAAAACTGTTTGAGCAGGTTATTTCGCTGTAACAGGGCACGGTTGTATTTCAACAGGTCGTCGAGGTAGTTTTGGTTGTACTGCGATATAACACCATCCATAAACTTCCGGCGTTCATCACTCCCACCCACTATTAAATTGGTATCGGAGGGTGAAACCATTACAAGAGGAAGCAGACCGATGTGCTTCATCAGTTTTTTATAGACCTTCGAATTGCGCTTGAATTGTTTTTTTTGTCCAGCCTGTAATCCGCATGCTATATTTTCAACGGAATCCAGTCGCCGGTAATTCCCACTTAGCATGAAGTAATTTTCTTCGTGGTTGATGTTCATCTGGTCGGTTGCATTAAAGAAACTCTTGCAAAACGACAAGTAGTAAACCGCATCCATCAGGTTTGTTTTTCCGGCACCATTGTTTCCAATCAGGCAGTTAAGCCTGGGGGAAAGTTTTACCTGTACATCCTTCAGGTTTTTATAATTTACTATTGAAATATCTTCAATATACATAGTGTAAACTGGCGTTGTAAAACCACAAAACTAATTAAAAAACATGGGGCCACGAACAGTTTCAATCAAATTCAGGATAATAACAACAACATGTTGATTAAAGCCAAAATTTAAAGCATCATATGCAACGCTGTTTCTAAAAAAAAGCTATTTTTGCGGCACAATTTTGAAAACGAACGACATGGCAAAGAAGAATGCTCAACAACCGGATAATTTGCAGGAACTGGAGAGCGCATTAACAAGAACTGAACGTTTTATTGAAGAAAACCAGAAGCCGATAACCTATGCAGTTATTGCTGTAGTTGTTGTCGTAGTTGCTTTTTTAGGGATTACCCGATTCTATCTGCAACCCCGACAGAACGAAGCATTATCGCAAATGTTTATGGCTGAGAATTATTTCGAACGTGATTCATTCAACCTGGCAATTAACGGCGACGGTAATTACCTGGGCTTTCTCGATATCATTGACGACTACGGTTTTACAAAAGCGGCCAATCTGGCAAATTATTACACCGGCATCTCCTACCTGCACCTGGGTGAATATGAGAATGCTATTGACTACCTGGAGAATTTTAAAACCAAAGATTTACTGCTTGGCCCTATCACCGAAGGTGCCATTGGCGATGCATACCTGGAACTGGGAGAGATGGAAACAGCATTAAAGCATTACAGGAAAGCTTTTGGGATGAACAATAACGAACTGACCAGCCCGATCTACATGATGAAGGCGGCAAAGGTCCTTGAATCGCTCGATAACCTGAAGGATGCCCTTGCACTCTACCAGCAAATCAAAGACCGGTTTCCCGAAACCACCGAAGGCCAGGAAGCCGATAAATACATTGCACGTTTGCAGGTAAAGTTGGGATAATAAACCGATACAGATACATACCCCTCCTGGTGAGGGGTTTTTTATTTAATAACTATGGCAACACAAGATCTTTCACAGTACGATGTTCAATCGGTTCCTTCGGCTATAAACATGCGATTTGGAATAGTGGTGGCTGAATGGAATTTTGAAATTACCTCTGCCCTGGCCAAAGGTGCCCTGGATACCCTCCAGAAACATGGAGCAAACGAAGAAAACCTGCTGATCAAATATGTTCCCGGAAGCTTCGAACTTCCACTTGGAGCACAATATTTTGCTGAAATGGAAAATGTGGATGCTGTTCTCTTGCTGGGCTGCGTCATCCAGGGAGAAACCCGCCATTTCGATTATATCTGCCAGGGTGTAACCAAAGGTACCGTTGATTTAAACCTGAAGTACAACAAGCCCTTCATATTTGGTGTCCTTACAACCGACAATGTTCAGCAGGCCAGGGACCGCGCAGGAGGTAAACATGGAAATAAGGGAGATGAAGCAGCAGTTACGGCCATTAAAATGGTACATCTGAAACAAAACTTTTCGCTGTAAAAAAAAGGGTTTGCTTTGGCAAACCCTTTTTAAATATTTAACTTATCTATTAATTTATATCCCTCAAATTACATCCTCCATCAACGGTTACCAAACCTTGATTGTCTGTCTGCCTGGTATTTTTCGTACTTTTTCCACTGGTCAGCAGTCAGGATGGCTTTCATTTTTTTGTCCTGCTCTGCTCTCACTTCTGTCATTTTTTCGCGCATTCCTTCAAAACCACCACCCTGCATGCCTTCAAACATGGCATTCGTTTTTTTAGCAGTTTCAAGGTTCAGTTCATACACTTGCTTTTCCTGCTTTGCATCAAGCCCAACAGCTTCTTTAATTTGTTCGGTCTGGCGTTTAGCCGATTCTTCAGGATTCATGTTTCTCTGGCCGGGTTGAGCAAACCCAATTACTGCCATCAACATAAGAGACATCAATAGAATTCCAGATTTTTTCATAATTATTTATATTTAGAATTAATAAGGAATTGGACTGATATGGTAGCAAAAGGTTTAATACTGTTGCTATAAATAGTTTTCACAGCCGGGTAAATATTGCTGACTGAAAATTACATGAGTGCAAAATTTATTTAAACGACCGTATTCTTGTCAACTTCTGAGTAAAATAAGGTTACCGATAAAGCAATTTTAATACTTCGTATCAGCAATAAACAGAAAGCAGCCTTTTAAGGCATTTGGAAATCATAATTATCGAAAAAAAAGATCTCAGGCTGGATCTTGAACCTGGGTAAAACCCGTACAGAACAAGCAAATCATAAAGCTTCAGCTTTAGTACAATCTGTGGGAGTACGAACTGCTAATAGCTAATAATCCCGATTTCTCATTCGAAAGAAAGCATAAAAAAGCCGGAAAAACTTTCCGGCTCTTTTATTTTTAATTTTTTATTTCTTAGGCAATTGCACGCCTCTTTGTTTGGCAACTTCTTCCAACCTTTTTTGGAATTTCGATTTTTTAACCGGTTTTTTCTTATTCACCTGTAATTGGGCACGTATTTTATCTTCATCGATGAAGGAACGGATAATGTATGTCTGGCCAATTGTAATCACATTGGCAAGGAAATAATAGTAACTTAAACCCGATGAATAATTATTCAATATAAAAAGGAACATAATGGGCATAAGATACATCATTGTTTTCATCCCGGGCATCCCTTGGGTGGATGTTGCCTGCTGATTCAGGCGCGTGGAAACAATTGTTGTGATTGTCATCAGCAACACAAATAAACTGACGTGATCGCCATAAAAAGGAATACTGAACGGCAAGTCAAGGATGGAATCGTAGGTTGACAAATCATGTGCCCACAGGAAACTTTCCTGCCTCAGTTCAATGGATGTAGGGAAGAAAAAGAACATGGCAATAAGGATGGGAAACTGCAGCAACATGGGCAGGCATCCCCCCATTGGGTTCACCCCGGCCTTCTTGTACAGCGCCATGGTAGCCTGCTGCTTTTCCATTGGCTTATCGTTTCCAAACTTTTTTCCAAGCTCATCGATTTCAGGTTTAAGCGCCCTCATTTTTGCCTGGGAAATGTACGATTTATATGTAAATGGGAACAACAGGGTTTTTATGAAGATTGTAAGCAATAAGATTATGATCCCAAAATTATCGATGTATCTTCGGAGAAAATTAAATGTGGGAATAATAAGCCATTTGTTAACAGGCCTTACAATGGCATACCCAAGGTCTACCTGGCGTTCAAGGTCGATATCATACTGCCTTAAAGTCTGGTAATGATTTGGACCGAAATAGAACTGCATGTCCATTTGTTCATTTGCAGTGCCTTGATATGGGATCGAAATTTCAGAATAAAAATTGGCAAGATATTTAGGATGTTCATCGTACCTGCTGGAACGTATAAATGCATTGGGAAATGCCTCCCCGGCAATTATTGTTGAATTGAAGAACAACTGCTTAAAGCCTATCCACTTTACGCGGGTGCTCAGATTTTCTTCGTCCGATTTACTTTGGGAGAGCTTATCCACATCGTCTTCAAAAAATTTATAGGTGATGTTCGTATAACGGTCTTCCCCGAAGCGTGAAGGCCGCTCCTGCCTTGGGACATCAAATCCCCAGGTAAAATTCAGGTAGTCCTGGTTCGGTGCAATGTATTGGTTTAAGCCTTGCATGTTCACATCGAATTCCACAATGTATGAGTTGTAGGGCAATGTATAAACGTATTCCATATACCTGCCCGCAGCTACCTCCAACCTGAATGCCATGGACTTGGTTTCACCCGGATTGTCCTCATTAAATTTTATTCTTCCTTCATTTCCGGTTCTTACCTCAGGTCCATCTACTGCTAATGAATTCCCTTCAAATGTAGGTGTGAAATATAGTTGTTCTGTTTGTATGCTTCTGTTTTGAGCAAAAAAATTGAGTCCAAAAACCGATTCATCCCCTTCGAAAAGTATAAGGGGCAATGAATCGTGGGTTTGGTAGTTTTTTAATTCAACAGAATAAATCCTTCCTCCCTTATTTGAGAAGGTAATTTTCATGAGGTTGTTTTCCAGGGTATAAAATTCAGGAGTTCCAATTGCTGCATTGCCAAATATTCCAAATTGATCAATTTTTTCCTGCAATTTTCTGTCCGTGTCAAGGGTATCGAGTGATTCTGTTACAGCCTGTCCGGCAGTGTCAATTTTTAATTTTTCCTGCTCAATTTGCAGTGCCCTTTGAGTTTCTACCTGTGCAATGGAATCCTGCCGCCGTTTTGCTGCTTCAATTTGCTCTTTTGAAGGTTGATTAATTACTGAAAAAACAATTAGGATGGCAAAAATTAAAAGAATTCCAAAGATTGAATTTCTGTCCATTTTTTTATTTTACTAATGAATATTTTATGAAATCTACAAATAAAGGGTGAGGGTTAAGTACTGTACTCCGGTATTCAGGATGGAACTGAACGCCTACAAACCACTTATGGGCAGGAATCTCTATTATTTCAACAAGATCGGTTTCAGGATTAACCCCTACGGGTAGCATTCCTGCCTGAATGAACTGTTCGCGGTACGAATCGTTAAATTCATACCGGTGGCGATGACGTTCATAAACTGTTAATTTGTTGTACGCGTTGCATGCATGTGAATCTTTTTCAATTATTCTGCATTCATATGCTCCAAGCCTCATGGTTCCACCATAATCGGTGATGCCTTTTTGATGTTCCATGAGGTCGATTACCGGATACTGGGTTTTAGGATTCATTTCCGTGGAATCGGCCCCTTGAAGGTTCAATACATTGCGGGCAAATTCAATAACTGCCACCTGCATCCCCAGACAAATCCCCAGGTAGGGCAAATTATTTTCACGTGCAAATTGTGCAGCAAGAATTTTCCCGTTCATTCCCCGGTGCCCAAATCCTGGGGCAACAATAATACCATGCAATGCAGAAAGCTTTTGATCAATGTTGTCTGCCTGAAGCGATTCTGAATGAATCCATTCCACCTCAACATCACACAGGTTTTCTGCTCCGGCATGAACCAGTGCTTCGGCAATCGACTTATAAGCATCTCTCAGTTCCACGTATTTTCCAATAAGCCCAATTTTAACTTTATGCTTTGGATTTTTCAACCGATCTAAAAAACTGTTCCAGCTTTTTAGGTCAATCTCCTCATGAATGTCGAGTCCAAGTTTTTTCAAAACAGTCAGATCGAGCTTTTCTCCAAGTATTTTAATGGGCACTTCGTAAATAGTGGGAACATTCACCGATTGCACCACAGCCTCCAGATCCACATTACAAAAAAGCGCCACTTTTTCCCTGACTGATGCATCAATCTCATGTTCGGTTCGCAGAACAAGAATATCAGGCTGGACTCCTGCTTCCAGTAAAAGCTTTACAGAATGCTGGGTTGGCTTGGTTTTTAACTCTCCGGTAGCAGCCAGGTAAGGCACCAGGGTTAGATGGATAACCAATGCTTTAGAACCCAGTTCACGTTTCAGCTGCCTTACCGATTCAACGTAAGGTAACGACTCAATATCGCCCACTGTACCGCCAATTTCAGTAATTACAATATCATACTTTCCTTTTGACCCAAGAATTTTTATTCTGCGTTTAATTTCATCGGTTATATGTGGAATAATCTGGACAGTCTTTCCAAGATAATCGCCGTGACGTTCTTTACTTATTACCGACTGGTAAATTCGGCCGGTTGTAACATTATTTGCCTGAGAAGTAGGTTCATTCAGGAATCGTTCGTAATGCCCCAGATCAAGGTCTGTTTCCGCTCCGTCTTCGGTTACGTAACATTCACCATGTTCATATGGATTCAGTGTCCCGGGATCAACATTTAAATAGGGATCCAGTTTCTGGATTGTTACTGAATATCCTCTTAATTGCAATAATTTTGCCAATGAAGCTGCCAGTATTCCTTTTCCTAACGAAGATGTTACCCCTCCGGTTACGAATATGTATCTTGTATCAGACACGATTGATATTTTTAGTTTTAAAAGCCACAAAATTAATTAATAAAACTTATCAGAAAACTATAGTATGCCGAATTTAGAAATTAAGCCGATAAAATAATACAGGAAACAGAATACTGTTTAACAGCATTTTTGAGACATTTTTAAAGATACCTGAGAAAATTATACTAAGCTTTAATACCATCACTCACCCCTTGTGCACTACTTCTTTCGGAACCACTGCAATGATATTTACATATGTAATATGACAGTTAAAATTTGCATTATAAATACTTTTCACATTTGTAAATTACATGTGTTACAAATTCACACGTAATTGACAATGAGTTGTTTATAATCACCAGCCGGTTATATTTATTTGAAAGATAAAACAAAATGTTAGATAACAAAGTAACACCCCTCATCGGTCACGCCTTAAATGATTCGTATTCCCGGCAACAGAGGTTTGCCTCCAGCTTATTTTAGAACCTGACCGACGATAATCAGGTTCCACCTCCCATGAACCCCCTTGCTCGTGACTGATGACAGTCAAATTTAAACCTCAATATTTGTCTTTCACAACCAGGCTAATTACAGGGCACGGCATACAAAAAAAAGCTGAATGCATTTCTGCAGACAGCTTTATTCTTTTATATTGTTAAACTATAATTTAATTATTTGAATTCATTCCTTAGATTTTCAACCCATGATTTAATTCGTTCTGATGTCATACGGGCTTGATTTTCCTGATCGAGGGGCAAACCTACAAACACATCACCTCTTCTTGCCCTTGATGATTCAAAGGTATACCCTTCAACCGGAACCTGGCCAACAACCTTGCCTCCACATTGCTCAATTATATCTACAAGTATTCCAATGGCATCACAGAAATTTTCAGGATACTCTTTTTGATCGCCCAGCCCAAACACAGCAAACTTTTTACCTGATAAATCCATTTCTTCCAGATCGGGGACAAATTCATCCCAGTAGTTGGGCAATTCACCATCAAACCAGGTAGGTGCACTGAGAATGAAATTATCGTATTTTTCTAATACCGATTTTTCTAATTCCTCGGCATTTATAGCCTCGACGTTCTCTTTTCCCAGGGTATCAATTACCTTTTCTGCAACTTTTTTTGATTTGCGGGTATGGAAGCTGTAAATTATAGCTGTTTTTTTACTCATATATTGTATCTTTTATTAATATAACAACAATTCCCTGGCTGCATTATAAATTCGCTGTGCATCCGGTAAAATGGCCCTTTCAAGAATGGTATTAAAACCAACGGGAGTGAATGTAGAACCAACTCGCTTCACAGGAGCATCGAGGTATTCGAAAGCTTTTTCTGTTATTATTGAACTCAGCTCACCACCGAAACCTCCAAATACTTTATCCTCATGTGCAATAAGCACTCTATTTGTTTTCTTAACCGAATTAAGTATAGCTTCCTCGTCGAGCGGAATGAGCGAACGCAAATCCATTACTTCCACGTCAAAGCCTTCCTCTTCCAGCTTTTTGGCAGCATCTAAACTTAGATGGGTTGTATTTCCATAAGTAATTATTGATAAATCTTTACCTTCTCTTCGTATCCGTGCTTTTCCAAAGGGAACTTCAAAATCGTCGGGTACAGGGGTAGCCGCTTTGGGGCTTTGATACAGTGTTTTTGGTTCCATAAACATTGTTAACCCTTTTGAACGTATCGAAGTACGCAACAGCCCGGCCGCATCGTCGGCAAAAGATGGATAAACAATGCGGACACCCGGAATTGAAACAAGTGCTCCCTCAATGTTCTGTGAATGGTATAATCCTCCACCTATGTATCCGCCCGATGCAAGGCGAATGGTCACATTGGGAACAAACTTTCCGTTCGATCGCCAATAATCGTGGCTGCTTTCAACATATGCTTCCATGGCTGGCCAGAAGTAATCTGCAAACTCGGCACCTTCGACAACGATTCTTATTTTATCATTGTACCGCGACATACCGTTAGCCGTACCGACAATAAAATCTTCGGCGATGGGAGCATTGAAAATCCTCTTGGCGCCAAATTCCTGTTGCAGGCCTTTAGAGACATTGAAAATACCGCCCTTTTCCTTATGCGCCATATCCTGGCCCCACATGAATGTATCGGGGTTTCTGCGGAATTCATCTTTCAATGTTTCATTTAACGCCGTGATAAGCTTCTTTTTATCTCCCTGCTCATTGTGCAGCCCATCGGGATATTTTTCTGAAATATAAGGTTCAGCGAATACGAAATCGTGAATTGATTCAGGATCGGGATCCGGAGCCTTAAGAGCTGCCTTATGGGCTGTTTTTAATTCCTGCTTCATTTCCGCCTCTATTGCTGCAAGTTCTTCTTCGGTGAACCTTTTGTACCTTATAAGCATTCTCCTGAACTTAGCAAGCGGGTCGTATTGTTCAACATAATTACGTTCCGATTCACTACGATAAAGCAAATGATCATCGGAATTTGAATGTGAATGAATTCTGACACAGTTGGCCTGAACAATTACAGGAGTGCTTTCCTCGAGTGCCAGCCTTTTGGCTTCAATCATGGCATCCATCGAATCAAATACATCTTTCCCGTTGCAATGAATGATTTTCAGATTCTTGAAGCTGATAAAATTATTTGCCACTTTCCGCTGCGCTGTCTGGTCCTTTTTAGGTACCGATATGCCATAGCCGTTATCCTGGATTACGAAAACCACAGGGAGTTTTTCCTTGTCTGCACCGTTGAATGCCTCGTAAACAAAGCCTTCGCTCACGGCCGATTCACCAAGGCTGGCAAAAGCCACTACTTTCTCACCGTAGTATTTTATGGCCCTGGCCACCCCTACTGCATGCAATGTATGATTCCCAGTCACGGACGACATGGTGTGGATGTTCCATTCAGGCTTAGCTAAATGATTTGACATATGCCTCCCCCCACTCGATGGATCGGTGGCTTTAGAGATTCCGTTAAGGATAACCTCTTCGGGTGTCATTCCGCATGACATTGCACTCAGCATGTCGCGGTAATATAAAAACATGTGATCTTTCTTTTTTTCAAACACCTGTCCCAAAGCAAGCTGAATGCCGTCGTGTCCTGCATAGGGTGCATGGTACGACCAACCAATGGCCTGTTTCAGATAACTGGGTGCCTTATCGTCGATGGCACGCCCAATGGTCATCAAGCGAAACCATTTCTCGAGGGTTGCCTTTTCGGTTGTCTTTATAGAATGGATTTTTGGTACTTTTAAATCTTTCATATAACTAATCAAATTGTACGTTTTGAATCAAATTGCTCAAGGATATCGGCAATCCTTCTTAAGAATGCGCCACCTAATGCACCATCAACCACCCGATGATCGTATGACAGGGAAAGGTACATTTTATGCCTGATGGCAATGGCATCTCCGGCAGATGTTTCAATTACAGCCGGTTTCTTTTCAATACTGCCGGTGGCAAGTATCCCAACCTGTGGTTGATTGATTATCGGTGTACCAATAATGTTACGGAATGTGCCAAAATTGGTAATTGTAAATGTGCCCCCGGTAATTTCCTCGGGTGCCAGTTTATTGTTCCGGGCTGCATTTGCCAGCCGGTTTAAATCTTTTGAGAGACCAACCAGGTTCTTTTGCTCAGCATTCCGCACTACGGGCACAATAAGGTTGCCATCGGGTTTAGCCACTGCAACACCGATATTTATATTTTTACGGTAAATAATTTTGTCTCCATCGACCGATGAGTTAACCAAAGGAAATTCAGCCAGTGCAGCAGCAGTTGCTTCAATAAAGAAAGGCATAAAAGTGATTTTCTCTCCGTATTTTTCCTGGAAAGCTTCTTTATTTTTATTCCTCCATAATACCAGATCGGTTACATCTGCTTCCACAACTGAAGTTACATGAGGAGAAACCTGTTTCGACATAACCATATGATCGGCAATAATTTTGCGAACCCGGTCCATTTCAACTACCTTATCGCCTTCACCAGCAGTAACCGGTGGTACCGGTTTGCGCTGAACTTCAGGTGCAGCTTTTGTTGCCGGAATATCTTCTTTTTGCTTGTCCGTGGTTTTTGCTCTTTTCCTGTTTTCGATGTAATCCAGCAAATCCTTTTTCTGCACTCTCCCATTGGCACCTGAGCCTTCGATCGATTCCAGTTCCCTTGCTGAAATCCCCTCTTCTTTTGCAATTGTACGTACCAAAGGAGAATAAAAACGATTCGACATTTCACGCGATGGCTGGACTGATTCTGTCTCAGCTTCAGCTGTTTCTGATTCCTGCAATCGCGAACTGCTGTTACCGGCTTTTGAAAATTCTTCGGAAGAATCTACATCCTGTATCTCTTCTGCAGGCTCTTCTCCTTCATCTTCCGTATTAATTATTGCAACAATTTCTCCTACCGGAACCAGTGTACCTTCAGGATGAATAATTTTCTCAACAATTCCGTCAACAGGAGAAGGGATTTCAGAGTCCACCTTATCAGTAGCAACTTCAAAGAGCATATCGTCTTCTTCTATGGTATCCCCTTCTTTTATAAACCACTTGGTAATAGTACCTTCAAGGATACTTTCACCCAGTTTGGGCATAATAATGTTAAATTTTGACATACAAATGATAATAAATGGTTTTTGCTATTTTTACATTATTAAACATCATTAAAATTGAAATGTTCACATTGCAATTTTAATATTTAATAACGGGGGAGAAAAATAAAAAGACCAAATAGTACTTTATTAGGCAAAAAAATAACATTTAAACCTGAAGGGCGCCAACCAACTCCTTCACTGAGTTCATCATATGCCTGTCGAGGTATTGGTTAAGTCCCTCAATAATTTGAACCGGGATAAGCGGATTTTTGAATAAAGCAGTACCCACCTGCACAGCAGAAGCTCCGGCCAGAAGGAACTCCACTGCATCGGTTGCTGTCATTATTCCTCCCATGGCCACTACGGGTATTTTCACAGCTTTGGCAACCTGCCAGACCATTCTCAGGGCTATGGGTTTAATAGCAGGACCTGAAAGGCCGCCTGTAATAGTTGAGAGCAACGGTATTCTCTTTTCGGCATCGATTGCCATGCCTACGAATGTATTAACAAGGGAAACACTGTCGGCTCCCTGCCCTTCAACGGCTTTAGCTATTTCAGAAATGTCGGTTACATTGGGCGAGAGTTTTACTATCAAAGTTTTTTTGTAGACTCTCCGCACCTCACGGGTAACCGCCTCGGCACCCGGGCATGTAATACCAAAAGCCATTCCCCCTTCCTTAACATTGGGACAGGAAATGTTCAATTCAATTGCGGGTATGTTTTCGAGGTCATTTACCTTTTCGGTAAGTTCAATGTAATCTTCAACAGTAGAACCGTTTACATTTATTATTAATGGCGTATTGTAATTCTTTATCCTCGGGTAGATATTATTAATAAAATAATCGATGCCTTTATTTTGAAGGCCCACAGCATTAAGCATTCCCGAAGGGGTTTCAGCCATCCGGGGGTAGAGGTTTCCATCACGGTTATGAAGAGTAAGACCCTTTAGAAAAATACCTCCCAATTCCGATACATCAAAAAACTCATTTATCTCTTCAGCATAGCCACAGGTTCCTGAGGCAAGCATAACCGGATTTTTCAGCTGGAGATCATGAAGACCTATTCTTAAATCTGCCATTTCAATTCATTTATATTAAATACAGGTCCTTCAGTACATACACATAAATTCCCTTTCACTGTAGGTTCAATGCAGCAAAGACAGACCCCAAAACCACATGCCATAAGATTTTCAAGTGAGACTTCACAATAAATCCCTTTTTTCCTGGCCTCCCGGGCAACAGCCTTCATCATACCTTCGGGTCCGCAGGCGTAGATTTTATCATAATTTTCCAGATTATCCGTAAATAGAGGATGATGTATAACAAAACCCTTTGTACCCAATGTACCATCCTCAGTTGTGAAGTTTAAATTTCCATACTGAGAATAGGTTGATACATCGATATGGTCGGATGCGTTGCGGGCACCAATAAGAAGGTCGACATTTTGGGGCGGCAGACCCGATTCTTTGGCAAGGAACAGCATAGGCGCCAGTCCGCTTCCACCTCCAACTGCCAGAATCCGTTCTCCGGGGACAGGATAAGTGAAATGCCTGCCCAATGGATAAATTAAACTTAGGGATTCTCCGGCTTTGATCTCTGTAAGTTTCCTTGACCCTCTGCCGAGAATTTTAATAATTACAGATAGTATATTCTTGTCGTAGTCAATTTCAAATACTGAAAAAGGACGACGCAAAAAGATTTCAGAAGAATTTTTAACCTCTATATTCACAAACTGGCCAGGCCTGATAATCGGAAGCGGATCGGGAGCTTTAAGCCGGATAAGGTAATTAGTATTATTTAATTGTATGTTTTCGGTTACAATAAAATTGCTGACTCTTTTTTTTCCCATGCCCTAAGATTTGCGCACAAATATAAGGATTATTTCTTTTTTGATCAGAGCGCGCCCGGTAAAGCTTCAATTACAAAAAAAACCGTCAGGAGTCCCTGACGGTTCTTGGTTTTGCCTTTCAACAAAAATAATTTAATTCCGGGTTTGTAAATCAGAAAGTATAATTAAAATTATCATCCTGTCATGTTGTAAATACATTACAAATGTAAAAACAATTTTTGATCTGCCAAAACATTTGTAAATTTATTTTATATGTTTTACAACATGACATGTAATATTGTAATCACTTATTGTTGTAATACGTAAACGTACCATCGGAATAAAGCAGTACAATTTTATCAATTGTTTTTCCCTTACCCGCAGCAGGTGATGGTGTAACCGGATTAACGGCAGGTGGTATTAGCTGTTGATCGGGAGTGTGTTTAAAAATCTTTTCTGAAATCCTCTGAGGCTCTATTTCCGCAGCGTTTGTGCTTACTGAACCTTCTCCTGTTAATAGCCACCGGGCATTTATATCGGGGAATGCCTGAAGCAGCTTCTCTATAAAAACTGCACCTGGTTTATTTCTTCCATTCAATATATGTGAAATATTTGAACGCTGAACATTTAGAATCTCAGCCAAATCACCGGCCGATATTCCTTTATAATCAATAATTTGCTGGATACGGTCCTTCATCTCTGTTTCTAATATAGGTTTGTATGTACAAATGTAATTCATTGATTTTACATTTCCTATACATTTCTGATTATTTTAGAATAATTACTTAAATATACACAATAGCAGGTACTTTCTTTAATGGCCTGATTTAATGAATGATATACAAAACCTCACTATCTATAAACTACATCATAAACTATGATATATATAACTGGATTTCAATATTTTACATGATTAATGGTTACAAAACAATGTAATTATTTTCTGTTTTGTTGCGGAAGGATATATTTTAGTTTAAGTCAGGTTATATAACTCACAGATTACTTGAACTATATCTACCCATTTTATATTGGTGTCACGATTATGGTTCTTGCGCCCTCCTCCCCCATTGCATCCGTAAAATTATTCCCGGTTTCGTTCGATGTATTTGTACCGCCCGATTAAATTAGTTAACTGAACCTGTAAAAATATTAAATGCCTGAGATCCGGAGCAGAGCACATTAATTTACATTGGTAACAATAAAAGACGATCATCGTTTTACAATAATACACGAATAGCATCCATATATTATAATAATGTAAACATGGCAGGAGTAAATTAGGGCTTTTTTAAATAAAATGGCTTCTCCATATGTTACTATTCATAACAATCGGTGTTAAAATGAATAGTTCTTATACATTTTAATCTACAGGCAACTCCCGGAGAATAAGAAAGCATATGCTTGCTCCATTGGCCGTACACCTGAGCAATTCCTTTCCCCGGCTCAAAACTGCCTGTTACATCATTCAAGGGAGCAACCAGGTCAACTGTTACTATTCTTTCCCAATTCGATCTGATGAATTTCCAATTTCAACAAAAGATATTTTTGGGTGTTAAATAAATTTTATTCATTCAAAAAGAATCTTCATTCGAATTATAAAAAATGATCTTCATCTCTTCGAATCAAAAATCGATTGTAGTGCAACCGGTCAAAAACTGATCTGCCTTTCTGAAATTCGTATCTACGTTCAATTTCTTTGTTATGAATATGTACATTTGTAGGAATAATTATAAATATGAAAATGTCAGCCGCTTAAAACTGCTGTTTTTTCATCATAATCAACTGATATTTAATTCATAGGTTTAAAAAAGGGATAATAAATTTAATAAGGTCAAAATAAGAAAATAAAAAAAATAAAGCATGCGCTCATTTCAACTATTATATCTTGTACTGTTTCTATTGTTTTTTTTGCTTGTAATTATCGGGGCATGGAAGAATATAAAGGCAATTACAGCAAAACGGTTCACAACAGCAACAAGTACCTTTTTTATACTATTTCACATCCTGATGTTTCTTGTTTTCATTTTCCTGTATATTTACCCCAACCAACCCAGAGGAGCCACCAACTACTCTGTTTATCTGATTTACAATTTACTGTTGTTTGCACTCCTTGTATTTAATATCCCAAATGCACTTTCCTACCTTTTGCACGTGGTGTTTACACGAAAGAAAACTTTTGTTATTCCTTATGCCGGTTTTATTATTTCAATCGGGATTGCATTTTCGATGTTATTCGGAATCGTTATCGGATCGAGGCAGACAAAAACGGTATCGCATGAATTATCATTCGACAATCTTCCTGAACAATTCGATGGCTATAAAATTTTTGTATTTACGGATGCCCATTTGGGTGGTATGCTTTATGGCAACAGGTTATTAAAAAAGGCAGTGAAAGTGGTAGAGAAAACGAAACCTGATATAATTCTTTTTATAGGAGACCTGGTGAACAACTTTGCCTATGAGGCAGAGGGATTTGAAAACCAGTTTCAACAAATAACAAAAAGGGGGGAAAGTTTCTCTATATTAGGGAACCATGATTATGGCGATTATTCCGATTGGGAAAGCGCGGATAAAAAACAAGCCAATTTTGAGGGCATACTTCAGGCAAACCGGGACCTTGGTTTTCGGTTATTACGCAATGAGCACGCTGTTTTAAAAAAGGGAGAGGATTCCATTTTTATAGTTGGTGTTGAAAACTGGGGACACCCTCCCTTTCCCCAATACGCCGATCTGGACACGGCGATGGATGGAATTTCGCCCCAGGACTTTACTGTTCTTCTCACCCACGATCCGGCACATTGGGAAAGCCGTATTAAAAACATGGAAGCAGTTGAACTCACATTTTCGGGCCATACCCATGGAATGCAATGGGGAATAAAAATTGCCGGAATTCCCTTCAGCCTTGCCTATCTGTCGAGGAAATACTGGGGCGGATTATACAGAAACAACAATTCGGTATTGTATGTAAATACCGGATTTGGTACGGTAGGGGTTCCCTGGCGCCTGGATATGCCTGCCGAGTACTCTGTTTTCACATTAAAAAGAAGTGAAGTCAATTGAAAACAGGAAATTAAAATATACATTTTTCAATTCAGGCAGGTAGGCTGCCCGGATTCCCAGACTGGCAGGGGCGTAAAATCTCAAAATGTTTACATCGGCAGTGATTTCGGTTCCCATCGAGGCGATGTCCTTTGTAAAAACTCCTGTAAAAGTACCATTCCTGTAGTAATTGCCTTTCAGCCGTGTGTAATCCGCAAATAAAGCAGCATTAATTCTACGGGCATAGAAAAGCCCCCAGGCATGCCAGTCAGGGTAAAGCAACGGAAGTTTATAATCAATACCTCCTGTATATATTTCAGATGTACCAATGCGGCCCCAACCCCTGGCATACCTGATAACATCGCCGTACCCCATCATTTCACCAGCCTCTTTCTGCTGACCGCCGGCATAAATTTTAATTCCGTGATTTTTCATAATTGCCGGCAAATACAATACCGACTGTAACGCTTTCATTTGACCTGCCTCGATATTGCCGCCTGGCGAATGGCGGTATACTCCGTCAACAATTATCCCGAAATCAGGATACATATCCAGGTAGCTTTTCCGGAGTACCTGCTGCAGGTAAACCCGGTACGACAGCGAATGAAAATTTCCTTCATGAAACTGGTTCGGTGTCGACTCCTGGTGTTTAATCTTGTTATAACTGTACTGAATTTCAGGCTGAACTACCCGGTATAAAGGTCCCTTGTCAAAAGATAAAGGCAATTTTACTGACAAGCCTGTATTTGATTCCAGCCATGTAAATCGCTGCTGGGAGGTATCCTGCCTCACAATACCCTGTTCGTTAACAATCCGTTGTATCAGATTGTAAGTTGAAGCCTTCGGTCCGTAAGATAAATCAGCATTAAAAACAGGATACCATCCTTTAAAGGAATAATCGGCAAAAAAGCTGCCCGTTTTATCGGTATAATCCCATTTGTAGCCCACTATGGCATCGCTGGTACCCAATACATTCTGTGACATAAGGCTTACTCCGGGGAAAAATTCATAGGCATCTACATCTACTGCAGCAGGTGCCCAACTATGGAAGTTAAAAAGATGGGCAGCCTTGCTGTACTTTTTCACTTCATAATTACCGGTAATTGTATCCGAGAAAAGGGGAAATCCTTCTTCCTGCCGTGCAAGAACATCAGCCAGGTGGTATTTTGCCCGGCTAACATGCTGAAGGCTTTTAACTGAATCATTATCGGAACTGATTTCAATTAGCCGGAATCCAAGAGCGGTATAGTCACTTAAAACAATCCGTTTGCCATCAGCAGAAACTGCCGGTGATTCCACCCCGAATCGGGGTTCATAAACCATTTCAATTGAACCATCTGTATGGTTAAACCTGTACAAACTATTCTTCCCCGAATAGGATCCTATAAAATACAGAAAATTACCGGCGTTTTTTAAATGTTTGATATCGCCCAGTTCGGAATCAAAAAGCTGCTCCAGGCTGTTGGAAGGAAAATGAACGCGAACCAATCGTTTACCATTTTGCGTCAGCATAACTGCAGCCACTTCTTCATTGCTCAGCCACTCGGGTGTGAAGAAATAATTGTTTCGGGGCGATTGGATCCTGTTAAGAAGTTTCCCATCGGGCATCTGGTATACCGATATATAATAGTTATTTGAAAAATCGGTCTCCACTACAGCTATTTTCATTTTATCGGGAGAAATAGACGGACTAAAGGCTTTAAATTCCGGTTGTATTTCAATTCTTCGTTTAGAATTTACATTGTAAAGACGCAACAACGAACGCCCGCTGTGATGCCAGCGAAGATCGCTTATTTGCTCAGACCACACGACCCAATCGCTGCGATAATTTACCGATTCATTAAAAATAGCTCCCGGGAAAACAACTTTCCTTTCTTTACCGCTACTCTTTTGGATCTCTACAAAAGAAGGAATTTCATCATAAGCTGTTTTATAACTAAGAAGCACCGAATCGTTGAGCCAATACGAGTGTGTATAATTTGTAAAGAACTCGGGCACCTTCGAAACTACATCAAACGGGGCAGAATTAAATTGTTTATCGGCTGCAACCCAAACTGCTTTCAGGCTGTCGAACACCGACTGATAGTTTTGGACAATGTTCATTCCGGTTTTTTCTTTTAACACCTGTTGCATGGGAAATATGGAAAATGGTTTACTGCCTGCTTTTGTTAAAGCCTCCTCCCAAATATGACTGCCATGGCGGGCCCGCAAATTCCCAACCAGGTAATATCCCAGTTTATAGTGATTGGGAACATAATCGCGATACGATCTAAAAAAGGCCTTATCGTATGAATACACACCGCGTTGCACCACCTGGGCCCTGTGCTCCATTAAAAACGATGGATGTCGCCCTCGACCGTAGTCACTTAACGAAGTTTCCGTAACAACGGCATCGCCTTCAATAAACCACCAGGGCATGTATGCCCCAAATAACAAGGCAGTTCCCTGTTCGCCAAGCAGGTATCTTGTCCAACGGGGCTGATTCTCACGAATTTTATCAACCTGGACCACATGCCTGAATTCATGCAAGGCCAATTGTTCGAGCCAATCCTGCGGATACATCGACTGATGCGGGGTTGTATAAAATTCAGCTCTTTTGGGAGCCCAGGCTACCAAACCATTCGACTGTACAGTCTGGGTATGCAAAACAACCGGTATTTTGCGTGGATTATGCTTCAGGGTAAAACTTGTATACGGATAAGCAACATCCAGGTTTCCGGCCAACTTCCTGGCCTGATCCTGGTAATAATCCGGAAATATCAACTGAAAATTCTTTGTATCGATCTGCAGCCAACGTATGGAAGCAGGATCCTGTCCAGTCTGGAAATACTGTGCCCTGGCATGAATTCCCCAGGATAGCAGGGCCAGAAATATTAGAAGCTTTTTCATCCGTACAGAATTTATTTTTAATGGTCGGATGGAACTCACGATAAATTTTGTTTATGCGTATTAGTGAAAGCCACATTCCAAAATTCACGTTCGTTTCATTTATCAAAAATAAACAATTAAGCTTATCATTGCCGGTGCAAAATAAAAAAGCTGCCTGGGACCACCATGCAGCTATAAACTAAAATTTAAGTTCTTATACTTCGTTCACTGCTAAAATCGGAATCGGGTTTTCATCATCGCTGTTATATACAACCGATTGATAAAGCGTAGCAAAAGCTGAGTGGATCCACATAAATGAAATGATGATTCCAACAAAAAATACAAGTAAGCCTGCAATGAGAATAAAAAAGGATAGAATAGCCATCCAAAAAATCTTCCAGCCATGCCCCCTTGTCAGTTGCCAGCTCTTCTCCACAGCCTGCATTGGTTCCAGATCTTTATCCATAACAAGAAAAGGTACAAAAGCCAGCCTTACCAGGACTATAATCCCCGGAATTATCAACATCACAAATCCAATAACAGCAAGGGCCACAACAATAAGATTTGCCAATACGATTTTAAGGTATTTGCTCCTGAAACCTTCAAACAATAACTTTAAGTCAGCCTCTTCATCGCGCATGGCCTTCAAAAAAAGGTACCTTTCACCATAGTTGATGACAGGTTTAAAAAGAAACCCGTAAGCCATACCAATCAGGGCCACCGGAAATAACCACAACAAATGGGACCAGTCCCCACTTTCGGCTTTCCAGGATGCTCCAACGGGTCCGTTCAATAACCCTGCTATTATAACTGCAAGTAATAACACTAAAAACGAGTTGCCAAACATCTTTTTCCAGCCGTAACTAAAACTTCCTCCAATCGATGGAGTCAAACTATAATACTTTTCCATTTTTTCCAATTTAAGTTTCTGTTTTCTTTTATGCCGGATCAAATGTAAGACCTGATATAAAATCCTGCCAGCTACTTTGGTAGGAATTTTAATTTTTGCTACTTTGGTAGCCCTGTTAAAATGCAGATTCCGGAGTCTGGTAATTTTTAACAGCACAGGAATATAATGACAGCTTTCTGAATTCCTAAACGGGGTTTATCCATAGCAAACTCAATATCCAAAATAATGTTCGCCGAATATATAACCTATCTTACCTCTTTTGTTGCAACATCCGGTATTGCTGTAATAAGCATACTGATCAGTTACCAGTTATTCCAGGAAAACAAAAAAGACGAATTTCAAGTGCTGCTCTATCAACAAATATTCCTGTTTTCTTTTTTCATTTACAGTATATGGGGAAATATTGCCCTCCGGCAGGTAATTAACGACGTGAGCCTTAATGCAGAAATTGCAGGAAAACTAAGCTTTTTTATCCCGTTGCTTGGTTTTCCATTCCTGATTGTAAGCTGGTTTATGCTCATTAAATTCAGCTTCAACATGAATAAATACGAAATAGCCAGAAACTGGATATACCTTTATTTTGCAAGCTTTCTGGTTGTTATTGCGGTTGCTGTAATTTTGTTTCACATAGGTTTGGTGCATATCCCGTCAAATCCTGACAAGTTATTTATCCGGCTTTTTATTTCAGTCAACCTGCTTATTCATCTGTTGTTCGTTTTTCCTTTCCTGAAGCCAAACTTTAAGATGATGGAAAATTATAAAAAGCAAAACATGAACAAATGCCTGCGGGTATACATGGGTGGAACAGCCATGCATTCAATCGTATTATGGTTTGCAGGCTCATTGGGCTTTGCCTATACTGCTGTTTCATTCCTGGTTGTATTTTCAGCAAGCTCATTGTTACCGGTGTGCATCCGATTTTTTGGTGTGCTCCCTGAAATTAAAACAGCCCCGCAATCAACCAATTATGAGATGTTTTGCGCGAAATATCAAATTTCGAAACGTGAGGCTGAAATAATCCTTGAAATATGTGAGGGTAGAACAAACAAGGCTATTGCTGAAAAACTATTTATAACCCTACAAACGGTAAAGGATCACACCCACCGTATCTACACAAAAACCAATGTAAAAAGCCGGGTTCAACTGGCCAATCTGGTCAGGGGAAAATCTGAAAAAGCCTAGAATTGCAATCATTCCATGTTGATTTTAACTGTAACGTAGCCTTATAAACAGAAAGCCATTGGTATAAGGCTTTAGGACTGATGATACACCCCTGTTATCTGAATGGCGTTTTTATTATACTCCTTTGAAAAACAGCTTCCTGCCTGTTGTCGTAACAACAGTACCCTTCTTTGCCTTTTCCCCTCTGTTAAACCTGAATTCTGACGCATCCGTCAGTCCCGGTCAAACCCTTTTTTATGCTTTTCAAATCCATACCTGGACCATGTTTAATTGAATTTAATATGGCGAAGGTATGGAGAATGTATATTCATGATAGGGTATTGTTGCATGTAAATCATTAAACAGTCAGGGGGAAAAAAAATCAGATCCGGCAGAAAGCTGAGGCAGGTATTTTACCTGTACAGGCAGGTAATTACACAGGAGTTAAAATAAAATATCTTGTTGCAACTGCAAACAGAATCGGTGGGTCATAACATTAGACCATTGCAGTTAATTTACAGGTGCACGGGCAGGAATAAGAGATCTTCAGCCCAACAGGTAATATTGTGCAGAAATGAGAACAGAATGAATGTAAATGGTTTTTGAGTTCTACTCCTCAAAGAATAAATCTTCTTTTATCCGTGTCATCCGATCGAGGGCATAGGCAGCATTGCGGGCCTGCCCGCCTGCTTCTTTCAGATAGATGTTATAAAAATTCAGTGCGAGGGTTTTATTTGCGTTGTATTCTTCATACGTAGTGGCAATTTCAAAAAGGACTTCATAATTTCCAGGATCCAGTTCGTTGGCTTTTTTTAAGGCAGCAATTGATTTTTCAAACATTCGCTGCTGTCCGTATATCTGGCCCAGGTGGTGGTACATATCCGAGACATAAGAGGGAGTAGCCGATTCAATGGCAGCATTCATATAAGCTTCTGCAACTTCGAATTGCACCAGCTTTTTATGGCTCAGGGCCAGATAAAACAACACGTAGGGGTCGTTTGCAATCCGATGGGCACAAAATTCCAATGCATCGATTGCTTTTTCTTCCTCTTTTGAAAAGTAAAGACTCACCCCGTAATTCAACATTGTTTTATAGAGAGAATCGCCTCCGGCGGTAAAATAATTCTCATAGGCCGATTTTGCATCTTCATATTGTTTTATACCAAAATAGTGGGAAGCCAGCTCGTTATAGAGTTTTGCATTACGGGGAAATTGTTTTAATCCGTATTCAATTACCCGTAGCTTCCGGGTTAACTGTTCCGATTGCTGAAAAAGCTTTATTAAATTTATATAGGAGGAATAATCGCCCGGATTCATCGATATTACCTGTTCATACAACCCGATGGCCTGGCTGATCTTTCCTGTCTGATAGGCGCAGTATGCCAACTGCTTGTTCCAGTAAACTATTGTTGAATCAACCCGGTATATTTCGGAAAAAATATGGTATGCTCTTTTATAATCATCCAGTTGAATGTAATTCCTGCCCAGCTTCCCGGCGAGCGGTAGGTTTTCAGGGCTCATTGCAACGGCCTTTTCATAATACGGATTTGCATCATGGTGATTTCCCAGAGCTGTATAGGCATCGGCAATTTCTGCCGGCATTTCACTGTTGGCGGGGTCCAGTTCCATTCCGGCAGAAAAAGCTTTTATGGCCTCCTGGTAATTCTGAAGCCTGTTCAGTACCTGTCCCTTTTTTAAATAAAGGGTAGCCTCGGGTTGTTTTTGAATAGCTTGATCAATGAACTTTAAGGCTTCGTTATAACTTGCGTTCAAAATGAGCAAATCAATTTTTTCCTGTGAATAAATTGCCTGAGTTAAAAAAATAAATAGTAAAACAATAGTTATCTGCAATTTGATCATAACATTATTTCAATTGAAATTAATTTACAAAAGCCAAACCTCAGGAAATTCATGAACCGGCATAAACTACTGCAAGGCAAAATTAATAGGCATCGTATAGCCGACATTTACCGGCTGACCTCTTTCAGTTCCCGGTTTCCATTTGGGCAGGCTGTTTACTACCCTCAAAGCTTCCTGGTCGAGTAACGGATCAACTCCACGGGCAATTTTTGCATTTACAACATTCCCTTCCTTATCTACTACAAACGAAACAAATACCTTTCCCTGAATACCTAGTTTTTGTGCCGCTACAGGATATTCGAGAGTGTTTGCCACAAATAGCCGAAGCGCTATTACTCCCCCGGGGAACTCGGGGTGGTTTTCAACTGTGAAATAAATCGCTTCTTTTTCATCAGGCATTCTGGGGGCAGCTTTTGTTTCAAGAGTCTTCACTTGTGAGCATGCAAAAGCAATAATTAATGAAACAGCCGTAAATAGTCCCATGACTATTTTTGCTGTGGCAGTTTTAGTAGATCTTAGTTTTGACATCATTTTAATTCAGGAAAGTAAAGATTAAGCGCATTTTATTCATGACACCATTACATTCTATATTCTTTTTACTGAAGTCCTATCTATGATATTTCAGGAGTTCAGGTATGAATTGCTGATATTATAA
>OBJA01000471.1_pt1 | contig 35262 bp, 29 predicted proteins | sample 1519751 | NCBI WGS metagenome assembly OBJA01 (sample SAMEA3881238, study PRJEB22517) | soil metagenome | biome: lake sediment; feature: soda lake sediment; material: sediment, water from around vicinity | place: India | collected 2013-12-23 | depth 3 m
AGGCGGGCAAGGATGCCCGCCGAGAATGAGCCGCTGCCGGCGGCAGCGGCACCCGCACCCCCGGGCCACAACCGCAATTGGCACCTTCCCCCTTGACAGGGACGGTGATGCCTGCTAAGCATCGCAGGTTGTGCGACTTTCTCAGGAATGGCTCAAGACTACATCAACCCGATCAGGTGCCCATGAAGCCGCAAAAAACTTCCGGTTTGCCGGCAATGTCAACAATCTCCGGCGCCGCCGGTTTCTTTTGCCTCACCCTGCTGTTAATGTTTACCCTGCTGCTGCCGGTCTCTCCGGCCCAAAGCGCCCCTGCCCCCGGCGGAAGCACCGTATTTTTGCCTTTGCGGATCCTGGCCCCCGGCGACTCGGAACCTTTAACCAGCCAGGCCGATCAGGCCTTGGCGGCCGCGGCCCGCAGCCAGGGCTTTAACCTGGCGGCCCGCCCACTGTTAGCCGAACTGGAAGATAGCTGGCCGCCCTCTCCCGCCGACCTCCAGGCCCTGGCCCTGCCGCCCGGAGCCCGGTATCTGGCGCTGGGCAACCTTACCCAGTTGGGCCGGCAACTGAGCATCGACGCCACCGTTTATGATCTCAGCGGCGAACAGGCTCCCCGCCACTTCACCGCCCTGGCCGCCGATTCCCAGCAACTGGCCGCCGTTTTGCTGGAGCTGAGCGATGAAGTCATGTTCCACACCGACCCCACCCGCCGGATCAGCACCATCCATATCGAAGGCAACGAGAAAACCGATTCCGGCGCCATCCTGCGGCGGGTGGAAAGCAAGGCCGGCGGCCGACTGGATCCTGAAAAACTGCAGGATGACCTGCGCTCGATTTTCGCCATGGGCTTTTTCGACGACGTCCAGATCCGGGCCGAGGAGACCGCCGCCGGCACCAGGATCACCTTCACGGTCACCGAAAAGCCGGTGATCAGCCAGGTGATCATCGGCGGCAATCGCAAGCTCAAGGAAAAGGATATCCGGGAGCGGATCGCAGTGGTGCCCAACACCATCATCAATCCCAGGCTGGTTCGGGAAGCGGCCGACAGCATCACCCAGCTTTACAAGGAAAAGGGCTACCAGGACACCCTGGTGGAATCGGAAATCATCGACACCGCCCACAACCGGGTCAATGTCCGTTTTGAAATCGAAGAGGGCGAACGGGTACACATCCGGGAAATCAGCTTCACCGGCAATCAATCCTTCCGCCCCCGCCAACTGCGCAAGCAGATCAAAACCAAAACCAAGGGTATCTTCTCCTGGTTCACCCGCTCCGGGCGCCTGCAACCCGACATTCTCGAGCAGGACCGGGCTCGGCTGGCCGCCTTTTACCTGAACAGCGGCTTTATCGACGTCCGGGTGGGGGAGCCCGAGGTCGAGCTGGTCAAAAACCGCCTGGTGGTCACTTTCAATATCGAGGAAGGGGCCCGCTACCGGGTGGGGGAAATCGGCCTGGCCGGCGATCTGATCTTCGAAGAAGAAGAGCTGCGGGAGAAAATCAAACTGAGCCGGGAGGAGTTTTTCAGCCGCCAGGTGCTGCGGGAAGATATCGACCGCCTGAGCGACCGCTACGCCCAGGACGGCTACGCCTTTACCGATGTCGAGCCCCTGGTCACCCGCGACGATGAAAATTTACGGATGGATGTGGTCTATCATATCGACAAGAATGTTCTGGTCCATATCAACCGGATTATCATCCGCGGCAACACCCGCACCCGCGACAATGTGATCCGCCGCCAGGTCAAGGTGGCTGAAGGCGGAATTCTCGACACCACGGCGGTGCGCAAGAGCATGGAAAACCTCCAGCACCTGAATTTTTTTGAAGAGATCGACGTCCGGCCCGAACCGGCCCTGTTGCGCGATGACCTGATGGATATCCAGATCGACGTCAAGGAAAAGCCCACCGGCACCTTCAGTATCGGAGCCGGTTACAGTTCCATGGATCATGTCATGGTCATGGGCCAGATCAGCCAGGAAAACTTTATGGGCCGGGGCCAGCGCCTGGCCTTCCAGGCCGACATCAGCTCCAAAGCCAATTATTACAATCTCAGCTTCACCGAACCCCACCTTGACGACTCCAACCTGCTCTTCGGCTTCGACCTCTACAACTGGCGGCGGGAGTACATCGACTACACCCGGACCTCCACCGGCGGTGCCCTGCGCTTTGGCTACCCCCTGGGCGACAAGTGGCGGGCATACTGGGGCTACGGTTATGAAAAGAGCAAGATCAGCGGCGTGGGCGCCAATCCCTCCCAGTGGATTCTCGACGCCATGAATCTTAAGATCAACAGCTTCATCCGCCTGGGAGTCAATCGCGACACCAGAGACAATCACCTCGACCCCACCCGGGGATCGTTCCATGATATCGGGGTCAAACATGCCGGCGGTTTCCTGGGCGGCGACACCGCCTTCTCCCGTTTTGAAGGCTCCACCACCTGGTTCTTCCCCTGGGACGGGATTCCGGGACTGCGGGAAACCAAGAGCTGGTGGCTCAACAGCACCACCTTCCGCCTCAAGGGCGCCATGGGCTACATCCGGGAAAACGAAGACGGCAAACTGCCAATCTACGAGAAATTTTTCCTGGGCGGCCTGCGAACCATGCGCGGCTTTGAAACCGCCACCATCAGCCCCCGCGATCCGGCCACCGGCGATCGGATCGGCGGCGAAAAGATGTGGTACATGAACAGCGAATGGATTTTTCCCATCGTTGACGATATCGGCCTCAAGGGCTTGGTTTTCTTTGACGCCGGCAACACCTACACCAGGTCGGAAAACTGGAGCGCCAGCGGACTTAAAAAGAGCGTGGGGCTGGGCTTCCGCTGGCTCTCGCCCATGGGCCCCCTGCGCCTGGAGTGGGGTTACAACCTTGATCCCGAAGACGACGAGCGGCGGACGGTCTGGGACTTCTCCATGGGCGGGGTCTTCTAAGATGGAGGGGGACGTACATAAAATTATAAGTTTCCCAAGGTGATAAACCTGCACGATAGATCAGGGGCGTAATGGGAAACTTATAATTTTATTTACGTCCCCTTTATTTTCCATAACTCGGCTTAATCCAAACAACTATTATGCTGGATTCATTATTAGCGGCGCTGGGGGAGCGATCCCCGGCGCCGCTTGAAGTTTACGGGGTGCGGGGCGGGGCGGCGGCCTGGCTGCTGGGAGGCCTGGAACGGCTGGGCCGGCCCCTGCTGGCAATCTGCGCCGAAGAGGAGGAGGCCCGGCTGCTGGCCTCCGATCTGACCCTGTTCAGCTCCTGGCCGGTGATCCACTATCCCGACGGCGAAATTCCGCCCTACGCCCCCCTGCGCCCCGATCCCGCCATCACCGCCGCCCGGCTCACCGCCCTCTTTCAAGTCAGCCAGGCGCCAGGCCCCTTCATCATGGTCACCACCGGCCGGGCCCTGACCCTCAAGACCCTGCCGGCCGGCCGGCTCAACGCCCTGGCCGAGTTGGTACTGCGGGGGGAAGAAACCGACCTGGAACAGTTGCAGCAACGGCTGACCGCCGGGGGCTACGAACGGGTGGCCCTGGTTCAGGAGGTGGGCGAATACCGGATCAGCGGCGGGATCGTTGATATTTTCTCCCCCGGCCAGGAATATCCCCTGCGGCTGGACTTTTTCGGCGACACCGTGGAGTCTTTGCGCCACTTCGACCCCATCAGCCAGCGCTCGCTGGCCGAGCTGGAGGAGGCGGTAATCCTGCCGGCCACCGACTTTCTCTATCCCCCCTCTAACTCACCGGCCCACCGGGAACTGCAACACCACTTCCGCCGGTTGGCGGAACAACAGGAGTGGCAACGCGAGGAAAGCCGGCGGATCGCCGATTGCCTGGCCAGCCGCCGGCCCTTTGCCGGCGACCAGTTTTTCCTGCCCCTGCTGGAGGCGGAAGCGACCTCGCCCCTGGCTTACCTGCCGGCCGATTTTCTGGCCGTCCGGGTGGACCAGCCCCGCCTTCAACAAACCCTGGAGCTTTTTCAGGAACGAATCGCAACTAATTACCGGGACACGGCCGCCGCCGGCAAACCGGCCCTGGAACCTGAACAGCTCTTTCTGCCGCCGGACCAGCTTGGTGCCCAACTGGCCCAGCAGCCCGGGCTCAAGCTGCAGCCGCTGGCTCCGGGGGAGGCCGACGGGTACCGCTCTTTTCAGTTGGCCATCGGCAACCACCTGCTGCTCAAGCAGGAACTGGATCTCAAGCGCAAGGAGCAGGGCCTGCTGGCCCCCCTGGCCGGGCGAATCCGGCAATGGCTGGAGGCCGGCGACCAGGTGCTGCTGGCCTGTCGTTCCCGCCGCCATGCCGAGCAGATGGCCCAACTGCTGGCCAACCATGACATCGCCGGGGACATCGCCGGGCAAAAACTGCCCAAGCCACCGCCAGGCATCAACAAGCCGGGGGGCAAGCCAGGGTCAGGTCTTGCAATGCAACAAAGTACCACGAACCGGCCCGACGACAGCGGGTCCGGCCTTGTTGTTGCGTTGCAGGACCGGCCCCCGGTCTTGCTGCTGGAATCTCCCTTAAGCAGCGGTTTTGTCCTCACCTGCCCCCTGGATCCGGCCCAGCCGGCGGCCGGCCACCGGCGCCAACACTGGCTGTCGGAGGCCGAACTGTTCGGAGAGCGGCGACTGGGGGCGAAAACCCGCAAACGGGCACCGGCCACCGCCATCGAAGGCCATGATGAGATCAACCCCGGCGATCTGGTGGTTCACCGCCGCCACGGCATCGGCGTTTACCAGGGGCTGGTGCCCATCGAGCTCAACGGCATCACCAACGACTACCTCCGCATCGTTTATCGGGGTGACGACAAGCTCTTTATCCCGGTGGACCAGATCAACAGCATCGGCAAATACAAGGGGCTGGCCGACCAGGAACCCACCCTGGACAAGCTGGGCGACAACACCTGGCTGACCACCCGCAATCGGGTCAAACAGGCGGTCTGGCAGGTGGCCCGCGACCTGCTCAACCTCTACGCCCGCCGCCAGCTCGCCCAGGGCAGCCGCTTTTCGGTGCCCGGCGAGCTCTATCATGAGCTGGAGGAATCCTTTCCCTACGATGAAACACCGGGCCAGCTCAAGGCCATCGGCGAGGTGATCGACGATCTCTGCTCCGAGAAACCCATGGACCGGCTGGTCTGCGGCGACGTGGGTTACGGCAAGACCGAAGTGGCCATCCGGGCCGCCTTCAAGGTGGTGGAGGACGGCGGCCAGGTGGCGGTGCTGGTCCCCACCACCGTCCTGGCCGAACAGCATGCCGCCACCTTCCGCGAACGGCTGGCCGGCTTCCCTCTGCGAGTGGACAGCCTCAACCGGTTCCGCACCACCGCCGAGCAGAAAAAAATCGTCGCCGACCTGGCCGCCGGCAAAATCGACATCATCATCGGCACCCACCGCCTGCTCTCGGCCGATGTCAAGTTTCGCCGCCTGGGCCTGCTGATCGTTGACGAGGAACATCGCTTCGGGGTCAGCCACAAGGAAAAAATCAAAAAAATGCGGGCCGGGATCGATGTCCTGACCCTGACCGCCACCCCCATTCCCCGCACCCTGCAGCTTTCCCTGCTGGGGGTGCGCGACCTCTCGGTGATCAGCTCTCCGCCCCAGGAGCGGCGCAAGATCCTGACCTATATCGCCCGCCACGATGATCTGGTGATCAAGGAGGCCATTTTGCGGGAGCTGGGCCGCAACGGCCAGGTTTTCCTGGTCCACAACCGGGTGAACAGCATTCACGAGGTGGCGGCCCGGACCCAGCAACTGGTGCCCGGCGCCCGGCTGGCCGTGGCCCACGGCCAGATGCCCGGCCGCCGACTTGAAGAGATCATGGTCCGCTTCGTGCGCCGGGAAATCGATGTGCTGGTCTGCACCACCATCATCGAGTCGGGGCTGGATATCCCCGGGGCCAACACCATTATCATCACCCGGGCCGAGCGCCTGGGCCTGGCGGAAATCTACCAGTTGCGGGGCCGGGTGGGCCGGGGCAGCGAGCAGGCCTACGCCTACCTGCTGGTACCCGATCTGGACCGGGTGGCCGGCGAGGCCCGGCGCCGGCTCCAGGCCCTGATGGACTACAACGAGCTGGGCGGCGGCTTCAAGCTGGCCTTGAGCGACCTCCAGATCCGGGGCGGCGGCAATATCCTGGGGGAATCGCAAAGCGGCAATATTGCGGCGGTGGGCTACGACATGTACCTTGATCTGCTGCAAAAAACGGTGCTGGATCTCAAACGGCGGACCCAACAGGCTCAACAGGACGGAACCGCCGGTATTGACTTTGAAGCCCTGCCGGAGGAGGTCGAGCCCGAGATCAAGCTGGCCATCGCCGCCCATATCCCGGAAAATTATGTTGATGACGTCAACCAACGCTACCTCTGTTATCGCAAGATCACGGCGGCGGCCGACGATGCCGCCCTGGCCGACCTCAGGGAGGAGTTTGCCGACCGCTTCGGCCCCCCGCCCCCCGAGGTGGAAAATCTCTTTGCGGTGATCGCCCTCAAGAATCGGCTGGCCGCTTTGAAAATCAACAAGCTGGAACAGGGGCCGGCCGCCCTGGTCTGCACCTTTCATCCCCAAACGCCGGTGGCCCCGGAGCGGATTCTGGAGCTGGTCAAGCGGGGCGGCGGCAAACGGCGTTTCACCCCGGAAGGCAAGCTGGTCCAGCCTCTGCCGCCCAATCCCTCACCGGCCACCCTGTTCAATGAAATTAAAAATTTGTTGCAGACCCTGATGGGGGATGCTATCTCTCAATAAAGTTTTTTTGTTTAAGCAAGCAGATCGCTTACAATTTTCCCGCCTGGGGAATCAATTTGGGTGTCAGCATGTCAACCGTTTTTTTTACCGCTTACCGCTGGGCGGCAGCCCTGCTACTGGCCCTATTGCTTCACGCCGGCCCGGCGGCGGCCCTGATCATCGACCGGGTGGTGGCCGAGGTCAACGGCGAGGTGATTACCCTCTCCCAGCTCAACCGTGAATTGACCATGGTGGAGGCTCAACTGCTCCGGCAGGTGGCGCCCGCCGAACGCTCGGCGGCCCTGGAGGAAGCCCGCCGCCAGGTACTCAGCGGCATGATCGACCGCCTGCTGGTGGAGCAACAGGCGGCCCGGATGGGGATTCGGGTGGACGACCGGGAGGTTGAGGCGGCCATCGCCCAGATTCTGGCCGACAACGCCATCACCCTGGACGAATTGCGGCAGGATCTCGAGCTGCATCACAGCGACCTGGCCAGTTACCGCCGGGAGTTGCAGGCGCAGATCCTGCAATCCCGGCTGTTGAGCCTTGAGGTACGGGAAAGGGTGGTCATCCCCGAAAGCCGCATCCGGGAATATTACCAGCAGCATTACGCTAACCAGGCCGCCGAGGCCGAGGAAGCCTACCATATCCTTCAGATCGGCCTCACCTGGCCGGCCGGCGACCAGGCCGCTCGGGACCGGGCCCGGCACCGGGGCGAGGAGGTCCGGGAAAAGGCCTTGGCCGGTGCCGACTTCCGGGAACTGGCCCGCCGCCATTCCGACCTGCCTTCGGCCAGGGTGGGCGGCGACCTGGGGGTTTTCCGCCGCGACGAGTTGGGCGGAATCATGCTGGAACAGATCCCCGAGTTGCAACCCGGCGAAATTTCCGCCCTGCTGGAAACCGCAGCGGGCTACCAACTATTCAAGCTGCTTTCCAACCGGGGAGACGTGAGAAAACAACTCTCCTACGAGGAAGCCAAGGAAGAGATCAGAGCGTTGCTTTACGAGAAGGCACTGGAAGAGCAATTTCACCGCTGGGTGCAAAACCTGCGCCAGGACGCATACATAAGGATCATGCTGTAAGCCCGACCGGCCCTGCTGACGGGACGTAAGCGTTGAGCAGGGCCGCAGATTTGGGCAAGCAGTCAGGCGACTCGTGCCCCGTGCACTTGAGCCTGGCTGATCGCCCACAGGTGCGGTGTTGCTCAACGCTTACATACGGTAAATACCATGAGCCATGACAAGCAAAAGCCCATCGACGAACGGGAAGCGAAAGCCGGAGACGCCACGGAAACCGGCACCCCGCACGGCGAACCCTTGATTACCCTGGGAGAGGAGTTGCGTCGGGCCCGCGAAACCAAGGGGCTCTCCCTGGCCGCAGCGGCGGATGCCACCCGAATCCACGCCACCACGCTGGCCGCCTTGGAGGCCGGCAACACCGGCGCCTTGCCGGCCCAGGTCTACACCCGTGGTTTTGTTCGAATTTATGCCGCCCATCTTGGGCTTGATCCCGACCAGGCCCTGCGTCGGCACATTGAGGAACAGGGACTGCCGCTTTCCACCACCACCGAAAAGGTCAACATCAAGGAAATCCTGGCCTCGGAGAGCATGGCCGAAGCGCCCCGCCGCCTTAACGGCAACCACGTTTTCCTGCTGCTGCTGGGGATGTTGGCAATTTTCCTGACCTACTGGGGCTACAGCAGCTATTTCCGCACCACCATCGGCATAACCCTCCCCCCGCAACCCACCGTTTACGAAGAATATTCTCCCGAAGAAACGGCACCCCCGGAGCCGGAACCGCCATTTCTACTCAAAGAAGGGGGGGAATCCGACCTCGTCGGGGTCGAATCCGTGGACAGCGGTCAGGAAACCCCGCCGACCCGACCGGCGGCAACGCCCCCGGCCCCCCGCACAGCCACGCCGCCCCAAGCGGCACCAAGCCCGCAGGCAACCCAAGCAACAACCCAGGTCACGGACACGGGGCCCAAGGCCGCCGACCGGCCGGAGGCGGCACCGGAACCACCGCCGGCCGACCAGCCGGCGGCCCAAGCGGAACCGCAGGCGGCTGCCCCAAGGGCCACACCCGAGGTTGCAACCACCAGGGAGCCGACAAAGTCTCCGGTCGCGGCGCCCCACGTTCTGACTGCCCGTTTCAGCGAAGACACCTGGATTCGCATCCAGATCGACGACGAGCCGGCCCGACAGCTTTTTTTCCAAGACGGCGACAGTCGCACCTGGGAAGCCGAGGAACAGTTCGACCTGAGAATCGGCAACGCCGGCGGCGTCCGGCTGACCTACAACGGTAGTCAGCTCCCCTCCCTGGGCCGCAGCGGCCAAGCCGTTAACCTCCGTCTCCCCTGACCATCCCTCGCTAAGCAGTGCAGCTTAAACAGACCCAAGCCCTGGTCCTGGGGGTCACGCCCCACGGCGAAGCCGACAAGATCGTCACCCTTTACGGCCGGGAAACCGGGCGGCTGACCGGAATTGCCAAAGGCGCCAACCGCAGCCGGGTGCGTTTTGTCAATAAGCTGGAGATCTTCTCGCTGCTGGAGGTTCACTACGAGGAGGGACGGAGTAGCAGCCTGGTCCGCATCGACCAGGCCGAACTGCTCAAGCCCTTTGCCGCCATCCGCCGGGATTATCCCCGTTACGCCGCCGCCGGCCTGGCCGGGGAGCTGGTCATCCGTTTCTGCAGCGAGACCGAAGCCGACCCCCGGATCTTTCAACTGCTGCTCTGGGCCCTGGCCGCCCTGGCCACCGAGGCCGGCCCCGCCGCCCCCCCTGCTCCAAACCCGGCCGCTCCCCAGCTAAGCCCCAGCCAACTGGGCGCCATCGTCACTTTTTTTGAAATCAGGCTTCTGGATCTCCTGGGCTACCGACCGGATTTGGCCGGCTGTCGCCGCTGCGGCACCCTGGGGGCCGAAGCCCGGCCTTACCATTTCAGCCTGGGCAAGGGCGGGCTGCTCTGCCGCCTGTGCAATCGGGAACAGCACGGCCTGCTGCCGGTTTCCCTGGCCACCGCCCGCCTGCTATCCCGAGCCCTGGAGCTGGAGTGCGACAAACTCCACCGCCTGCGGCTGCCGGCCGACGCCTGCCGCGAGGCTCAGAAACTGCTCATGCACTACAGCCGCCATCTCCTGCAAAGGGAAATCAACGCCCGCCCCCTCTTCACCGACCTGCTCAACGTCTGATTATTTAATCTTGTTAAGAAGCCAGGCCATGTTGCGGCCCAGGTCGGCCATGGTTTTCATGCCTTCGGGATCGTTTTTCACCTCGCCCGGCTCCTTGCCGATCCCCATGTTCCAGTAGGAGGAACCCACCACAATCATCTGGCCGATGAGGAAAAAGGCGTTGAGTGAGCTGAAAACGTGATAGGCGCCGCCCCGGCGCACCGCCACCACCCCGGCCCCGGCCTTGCGCTTGAACATATCGTTGTTGGCCCGCGCCACCATCCCGCAGCGCTCGATCAGGGCCTTCATCGAGGCGGAGACATCGGCGAAATAGGTGGGCGAGCCCAGGATGATGCCGTCGGCGGCCTCCATTTTGGCGATGCAGTCGTTGATGATGTCCTTGTCCACCGCGCAGCGGCGATCCTTCTTCTTGAAGCACTGATAGCAGGCGATACAACCGGAGACGGGCCGGCCGGCCAATTCCACCAGCTCGGTTTCAGCCCCGGCCGCTTCCAGTTCGGCCAGGGCCGCCTGCAGCATGGTCGTCGTGTTGCCGCCCTTGCGGGCACTACCGGAAAAAGCCACAACCTTCATAATAAACCTCCTTTGTTTATTGGTAACCGTTCACCAGGGTTACTAACCTGATGATTTAACGGCCCGTAACCGTGGAGCAGTGCCGCAGATTGTCGGCTGTTCGCCGACGATTGACACGGGCAAGCAGACTGGCGCCGCGTACTAAAGGTACGCAAGCCAGGCTGATCGCCCGAAGATGTGGTGCTGCTCCATGGTTACGTAATACCCCAGATTTCTTCGGCGTATTGGCGGATGGTGCGATCGGTGGAAAATTTGCCCATCCGGGCCACGTTGAGGATCGACTTGCGGGCCCAGAGTTGGCGGTCGCGGAACTGCCGGTCTATTTCCTCCTGGCAGTCTGCGTAACTTTCCAGGTCAAGCAGGAAGAGATAAGGATCATCGGGATCGAGCAGGGCCTGGACAACCGGGGTGAACAGCGCCGAATCCCCCCTACTGAAACAGCCGGCCCCGATGGCGTCCACCGCCGCCCTCACCTCCCGGTTTCCATAATAGACCATCTCCGGCAACGGGTTGCGCTCCCGCCGCACCCGGTCCACCTCCTCGGCATTCATCCCGAAGATGAACAAATTGTCCCGGCCGATCTCCTCGCACATCTCGATATTGGCCCCGTCCATGGTGCCCACGGTCAGGGCGCCGTTCAGGGCGAACTTCATGTTGCCGGTGCCAGAAGCCTCGGTGCCGGCGGTGGAAATCTGCTCGGAAAGATCGGCGGCGGGGATGATCTTCTCCGCCAGGGAAACCCCGTAATTGGGGATAAAGACCACCTTGAGCCGATCGCCCACCCGGTCGTCGTGATTGACGGTCTCAGCCACCGAGTTGATCAGTTTGATGAGCAGCTTGGCCCGGGCGTAGGAGGGGGCGGCCTTACCGGCGAAAATCACGGTCCGGCGGGGTGCCTCGTCCCGGCGGCCTTCGACCAGCCGGTGGTAGTGGATAATCACGTGAAGCACGTTGAGCAGTTGCCGCTTGTACTCGTGGATGCGCTTAACCTGAACATCGAACAGCGAGTCGGGAGCCACCGCCACCCCGCAGCGGCGGCGGATCAACTCGGCCAGGCGGCGCTTATTGGCCAGCTTTACCGCCAACCAGCTTTCACGGAACTCTTCGTCCTCGACCAACGGCTCCAGGTTGCGGAGAAAATCCAGGTTGGTGACCCAGTCGCCGCCGATCCTGGCGGTGATCAGCCCGGCCAGGTCGGGGTTGCTTTTCAGCAGCCAGCGCCGCTGGGTGATCCCGTTGGTCTTGTTGTTGAAACGCTGGGGGTAAATTTCGTAAAATTCCTTAAAAATCCTGGTTTTCTGCAAGTGGGTATGCAGTTCGGCCACCCCGTTGGTGGAATGGCTGCCGACAATGGCCAGATGGGCCATCCGCACCTTTTTGACCGAGCCTTCTTCGATCAGCGACATCCGCCGCAGCCGCTCCTGGTCGCCGGGATAGCGGGCCGCCACCTCGCCCAGAAAACGATGATTTATTTCGTAGATGATCTGGAGGTGGCGGGGCAGAATCCGCTCGAAAAAGTCCACGGGCCAGGTTTCCAGGGCTTCCGGCATCAGGGTGTGGTTGGTATAGCCGAAGGTGCCCACGCAGATATCCCAGGCCCGCTCCCAACTCAAGCCCTCCTCGTCCAGCAGCCGCCGCATCAGCTCGGGGATGGCGATGGCCGGGTGGGTGTCGTTGAGCTGGACTGCGATTTCATCGGTGAAACGGCTGAAATCGTTACCGTTCTGCTTCTTGTAACGGCGCAGAATATCCTGGAAGGTGGCGGCCACGAAGAAGTACTGCTGCTTGAAGCGCAACTCCTGGCCCTCGCGGATGTCATCGGAGGGATAAAGCACTTTGGAGATGGTTTCCGACTCCACCACGCTCTGCACCGCCCGCACGTAATCGCCGCGATGGAAGGAGATCAGGTCAAGATCGCGGGAGGCCTTGGCGCTCCAAAGCCGCATGTTGATCACCGCATCGTTGTTGAAACCCGGCACCAGGACGTCGTTGGCCATGGCCATCACCTCCTTGGTGTCCACCCACTCGTGGTGAAGCACCCCTTCGGAGTCGCGATAGCTGTGAACCCGGCCGTGGAATTTCACCGGGTAGAGATTCCAGGGGCGGTCGTATTCCCAAGGGGTACCGTAACGCAGCCAGTTGTCGGGATGCTCCACCTGGAAGCCGTCCAGGAGGCGCTGGTAAAAGAGGCCGTATTCATAGCGAATCCCGTAACCGTAGGCGGGAATGCCCAAAGTTGCCATGGAGTCCAGGAAGCAGGCGGCCAACCGGCCCAGGCCGCCGTTGCCCAAGGCGGCGTCCTCCTCCTCTTCCCGTACCGCCTCCAGATCATAGCCCATTTTCTTGAGGACTGCGGCGACCTTGTCGTAAAGGCCCAGGTTGATCAGGCTGTTGCCCAGAGAGCGGCCGATCAGAAATTCCAGGGAGAGGTAGTAGACCCGCTTGCGGTTGCGGGCATAGAAGTCTTTCTGGGTGCGAATCCAGCGCTCGATCAGCAGGTCACGGACCGTGTAGGCCAGGGCCTTGTAGATTTCCCGACTGCCGGCCCGTTGCGGGTCACGGCCCAGGAAGCTGAGCAGATGATGATTGATGGTGGCGGCCAGATCCTCATCGCCAAGCTTGCCGCCGATCCGGCAGTAGGGCCCGGTGGGAGCCGGTTGTTCGTGCCGGGGATTTTCCTGTTTCTGCTTGCCCATGCAACCTCTCCATAGTTGTTAAAGGTTTTCTAGACTAACGTGCCGGGCCAAAATGGGTCAATCTTTTTTGCGCCTACGCTTACCTCCTTTGCAGGAAAGAGCGGACCCAGTTCAGGGCCTGGCGGCGATCGCTTACCTCGCCGCTGACCGTGGCCCGCTCCAGGGCCAGCAGGATTTTTTTGAACAGGGGGCCGGGAGTCAAACCCAGATCGCGTTGCAGATCGTGACCGTTGAGCAGGGGGGGGCTGAGCAGCACCGGCTCCACCCGGCTGGCGGCAACCTCCCGCACCTGAGTGTAGAGGGCTGCCAGGTTGTCCTCCATTGCCGGTGGTTTGCCGGGGCCGCGACCGGCCAGGCTGTCGGCCATGGCCAGCAGGAAAAGGGCCGGCAAGTCCGCCCCCACGGCCCGCAGCAGGCGCCAGCAGGCCTTGGGGGTAATCCCCTGCCGGAGCCGAGCGTTGCTAAGATGAAAAGGCCACATATGATGAGCCACCAGGCGAGCCAGCAAGGCACTGCGTTCCCGGCTGAACTTGAGACGGCGGGCCAGCAGCCGACACTGCTCGGCCCCGATCCGGTCATGGTTGTGGAAGGTGATCCGCCCGGCCCGCAGATCGCAGGCTGCCGGCTTGCCCAGATCATGGAGCAGGGCCGCCCAAAAGAGGGTAAGCCGGCGATGGGGATAACCGGGGTCGTTGAACCAGACCTGCATTTGCCGGCCATGACCGGGAAAATACTTTTCCGGATCAGCCAGCACCGGCCCCAGGCAGGCCAGGGTTTCAATGCAATGCCCGGCCACGTCGAGATGATGACTGGCGGGCTGCTCCAACCCGGCGGCCGGGGCCAGCTCCGGCAGCACCTGGAACAGCAGCCCTGCGGCGGCCATGGCCTGCAGGGCTGGAGCCGCCCTCGAAGCCCCCAGCAGCAGGTCAAGCTCCATCCGCACCCGCTCCACCGCCACCTTGGCCAGCAAGTGGGCCGCAACCCCTTGGGTAATCAATGCCTCGGTGGCCGGGTCCAACTGCATGCCGGTTCCCGGTCCGGCAGCGGCCGTATCCGCAAATCCTTCCCGCTCTGCCTGCGGGGCGGGTAACCGTTCACCAGGGGCACCAGCCCGCCGGGTAAACGGGACGTAAGCGGCCGCCAGGGGCTCGAGGGCGGCAAAAAAACGGTAGGCCCGTACCAACCGCAGAGGATCGGCTTCAAAGACCTCGGGGTTGGTGGCCCGGATGATTCCGGCGCGTAAATCGGCCAAACCGTTGGTGGGGTCAAGCAGGTCTGACCCCTGGCGGCACTGACCGCCCGCCAGCTCAAGCGGCAGGGCCAGGGCGTTGATGGTGAAGTCCCGCTTGCCGAGATCCTCGGCAATGGTGGTGGTTCCTTCCCGGAACCCGGCAAAATCAAGCTGAAGATCGCGCCAGACCACCCGGGCCACGTCGTGCTCGCTGTCCAGGGCCACAAACGCGGCTCCCAGCCTGGAGGCCAGCCGGCGGGCCAGGTTGCCGGCCCCGGCAGGCAGGGTGAAATCGAGATCGCGGCTCAGCTTGCCCGCCAGCCAATCCCGCACCGCCCCCCCGGTGAGGTAAAGGGGACCATCCCCCGCCACCTCGGCCAGGGCGGCGGCCAGTTGCGGCGGACAGGCGGCAAGGTCGGGGCCTAATCCCGACACCCTTCCCCGCTCCCGCTCCGGGCGATGGCCACCAGCTCCCCCAGGGTGCTGTTAAGCCGACAACGAACATCATGGATATGAATGCTTTCAAAGCCCACGGTGGCGATCCCCACCCGGCAGGTCGCCGGCAGCCGCGGCCCCAGGAGACAGGCTGCCGCCCTTGCCGTCTCCCGCACTGCGTCCTCGGCGAACTGGGGTCGGCTATGGGCGGCATGCACCAGTTCGGCCTCATCGGGCCGCTTGAGCAGATCCTGGCTCAGGTGAAGGGCGGACGCCAGGCAATCCAGCAGGAGTTCCGGCGGCGGCGGCTCGGTTCCCGGCGGCAGGGTCAGGGTCAGGCTGGTATGGGAACGCTGGGAATGGGTGGGCAGGGGCCCGGCAGCGGCCCCGGCTGGAAACAGCAGGCGGTTATAAACCTGGGTACAGGGACAGGCGGTGATATGGTAGACGCCCACCGCCGACTCCGTCGTCCAGAGCGGCTCCTTAGCCAATTCCAAGGCTTCCCCGACCACCCGGACCCGTAAATCATAAGCGTCCAGGGAAGCCAGCCCGCTGACCTCGGTGGCCCGGCTCCAGGGCTGCTGGCCGCTGATCTCCACCCAGCCCCGCCGGGCCTCCTGATTGAGCAGGATCATCCGGCCCAGGGCCAGGGCGTAAGCCGCCGGATTGGCAAAATCCCGCCCGTTCAACTCGCTGATCGCCTGCTCCAGGCGGGACATATGAATTCCCCGCAGCCCGGCGCACAACTCAACCGCCAGTTCCAGGGCAAAGGCCAGCCGGCCGGCCGGCAAATTCAACCAGACGGTTTTGGCCCCGATCCCCACCTCATCAAGAACCACCGGGAAGGGGGGACGTTGGCAGGGAACATCGGGGCATTCCTTAAGCACCTGCCGATGGGCCTCGGGGGGAAAATGGGGCGAACGCCGGACAGCCATGGCCAATCCCTCACAGCGCCGAAAGCGCTTCCAGATCCTTGAGGTCGATATCCCCCTTGGCTCGGGCTCGAGGATAGAGGTCGCTCAACAACTTTTCATCCTCCAACAGCTCAAGGAAACGGGCATGGGTTTCGGCAAAGCCGGCAGGGGCCAGGTTCTCCGCCTGGAGGCGCAGGGCCGCCGGGGCAAAAAGTTTGGGCGCCCGGGAGTGGACGGCGTAAAACAGCCGATCCCTGACCAGTCGGGGGTTCTTTTCGTAGGGCGGCGGCTCCTTGGTCAGGGCCGTCATCACCTGCTCCAGGGTAAGTTCAGGTAGCAGGGGCAACAACTTTGGTATATCGTAAATGTCGGCCGCCGCCAGCAATCCCCGAAGCAAGTCAGGGGTTAGACGAGCCAGATCTAATTGGAGCCGTTCCCGATTCTCCTCCTGCTCATTTTCCAGCAACAGGCGGACATAAGGGGTGATTTCGTGGGCCGCCAGCACCTTTTTGCGCAAAGCCTGAGCCAGCCATTCCACCTGCATTTCCGGGCTGCGAGCCACGAAAGGCATGTAACGCTCCAGCCAGTTGTTCCTGGGTTTTTGGGGTATTGCCACCGTCATCTCCGGAGTATATTGATTCAATCAGTATGGATGTCCAACGAAATGTTCAGCGCTGCACAGCCGTAGCGGCATAGCGGCAAGGCCGATAACGGGCACCGTCGTCCAACGATTAAAAATCGTTCTACCATTCTTGGCCGCCGAACGCCAGCATGTAAAGACACCGGCATCTTATAACAAGCGGAAATCACAAACTAAAACTATGATTTACGTTGACCGGCACCCGCTTCTTGGCTATCCTGATCGGGCAATAAGAGCGGCACGGCTGTTCGGTTGCGTCCCGTTAAATCGGCAGGCTAGTGCCCGTGGTGAACGATTACAGGTCGTGAACGTCGCTTTTTTTGAGGAGTTACCGAAATGACTGACCCCGAAAGACGTGCCGTGCAGCAGCGCACCATGCTGCCGGTGATTCTGGTGCTGGCCCTGGTGGTGGTAGTTCTGAGCGCCCTGCTCTGGTATTTCACCGTTCCCCCTCGGGAGCCCGCCGTGTCGCCCGCCGTGTCGTTTGAACCGCCGGCCCCCACCGCTCCCGCTCCGCTCTCGGAGCCCACCTTTCGGGACGTCCCCGCCCCACCAAGCCCTGCCGACATCTGGGCGACAACCCCGGCTCCAGCCACCGTCGAGCCGGAGCCGGAGGACCGTTGCGCCACCCTGAGCCGCCGCCTCACGGCCTTTTTCAACGAACTTGACACCCGCGACTACATCCAAGCCCGCCAACTGGAGGAGCCGGCCGCAATCCATCTGGGTCGGCTGCTGGATCGGCTGCTGGCCCAGCCGCCGGTGGTCAGCGGGGAAACCGACAGCCTTTTTGCCATCCTCAACAACACCGCCCACCTTTACCGGGTACTGCAAAAGGATAACCTGCTGCTGGTCAAGGAGATCATGGAACGAGAAGGTCGCCAACTGGAGGAGGTGCTGGACCTGTTTTACCAGTGGTCCCTGGTGGCCCCCGGCTGTCCGCCGGGCACCGGCGTTCACCTGCCCTTACCCGCCACCTACGAATACGCCGCCTTTTTCCTCAACACCCTGGGCGGCCGCTCCTATATCTTCCGCCGCGACACCCGCACCCGGCTGCTGGCCCAGTACTACGCGGTGCTGATTCTGGACCAGGCCAACGAGGCGGGCATCAACCGCCACGGGCTGGACATCCGGCCGGCCATCAACAGCCTGCTGGGCGAAATGGCCGGCCGGGATGATCTGAAGACGGCCGCCGAGTACCGGGCCGTCCTCACCGAACTCCAGGATAAATACTCCCGCCAGTACGGCAAATAAAATCGGTACTACCACAACCGTTCACCAGGGGCACCAAACTGAGGATTGAACGGGACGTAACCGTTCAGCCGTGCCGCACCTTCGGGTAAGCAGCCAGGCGCCTCGTACCCCGTGTACTTAAGCCTGGCTGATCGCCCGAAGGTGCGGCGCTGCTGAACGGTTACGTACTACTTGACGCCTTTGGCGTTGAGGTGGGCCGAATACTTCTTGTCGGTGCCGAGGATGTGCTTGTCCAGCCAGTCCTTGAGGAACTGGGAAACTTCGATAGTCAGGTTCATCTTGCCGGCCTTGAGATCGCTCTGCAGGGCCAGCACCTTGGCGGTCATCTTGTCATGCTTGGCCTTGTGGTCGGTGAAGTCGGGGTAGCCGTGCGTCTGCATCAGGCGTTCCTCGGTGGCAAAATGGCTGGCGCAGTACGAAACCAGCTTGTTGAGAATCGAGCCCAGCACATCCTTGGCCCGCTGCTGCATCATGGCCTCATGCAGCTCGTTGACCATATTCACCAGCTGCTTGTGCTGGTCATCAATCTCTCTGATGTTGACACTGTACTCATCCTTCCAGGTAAAAAGCGCCATTGCACAACCTCCTTTTCCAACTTTAATGTTCTTCGACCTCGTCAAATCCGTGACGACAACGAGCCCCGCTGTCTGCGCCGGCAAGCGACAGGCCAACTGGCCTGGACCCCACGTAGTGGCAATGAATGGCAGTCTAGGCAATACAACACCAAAACGCAAGAGGAATCATTATCGGTTGCCAGCAATAAAATCAGCCCCAACTCAAGATCATGATTTTCCATCGCCGGGGGCAGCTGAATACTTTAGAATGTTCCCTCGTACCTGAGCGCTGCGGCTTTAGCTTATCATACAGCGCGCTTCCAGCAACAGAGGTTCAATTTGGCGCCACATCCAAACTCCGAAAGTCAGTACCAGCAGATTGTTCAACGTCTGCAGGCCGCCGTTGCCGCCGGTGATCTGGACGGCTGGCAGAGCGGTCTGCTGGCCTGGTACAACCTGGAAAACCGGGAGCTTTTTTCCGACCCGGCCCTGCGGGTCTGCGCCACCCCTTTCGACCCGGATCTGTTGGCCAACCTGCCGGCCACCATCAAGCTTTATGTGCTGCGAACCAGCATTATGGAAAGAATCCGCCGGTTCGAAGACCTCTCCGAGCAGTTGGCTTTTCTGGCCTCCCCCGCCGCCCTGACCGGTGTCCGGGCCCGCCACCACCCACCCTTTCTCTACCTTTGGCTGGTGATCCTGCTGCTCCGGGGCGAGAGCGAGGCGGCAGCGGAGATTCACCGTCGCCACCAGCGCAAGCTCCGGGGCCTGGGCCTGGATGGCTGGCTCCATTTCCTGAACAACGCCCCCGACCGCGCCGTAAAGGCTTTCCATCGGGAGCTGGCCACTTTGCGGCGACGGGAAAAGCAGCCCAACGCCTGCTTCACCGGCCTGGAGGGCCTGATTTACGCCCTCTCCCTGCTGGCCGCCGACAACCATCGCCATTTGCCGCGGCTGAAAACCCTGCTCGGCGACCTTGCCGCCAACCAGCCGACCAACCCCTGGTGGCCGGCCTACAAAGCTCTGGAACCGGCACTGCTGCTGCTGGAGAACCAGAGAGTCCCGGCCCACCGCCATCTGCGAACCCTGACAACCGGAGACAACGCTTTCGGCCTGCTGTTTCTCGCCCTGGCTCACCACTGGCTGAGTACCCCCCTGCCCCATCGCCTGACCGCCGACCTGACCGGCCTGGCCGAACGGGCCCGCCAGCATCATTACCACTGGCTGCTGCCAACCTTACAAGCGCTGCTCAATCCCAAAACCGCAACTTCCCAAGCCTCCAACGAGACCGCCGGCCTCTCCTTGACCACCATCATCACCGGCCGGGAGGCCTGGCACCACGCCCTGCTGGCCCTGGAACAGCAACCCGGCCGCCCAGCCCCCGGACCGGCGCCGCCGGCCAACCCGGAGCGCCGCCTGGCCTGGCTTCTGGACTATCAGGAGGCCCGGCAGTCGGCCACCTTCAAGCCGGTGATCCAGCACCGGCAAGCCGACGGCAGCTGGAGCCGAGGCAGGCCGCTGGCCTTAAAACGCCTATTGGAACCCGGCCCGCTCCGGCTGCCCCGGCACCAGGTTCTCCAGGATCATCGCGATGACCTGCTGCGGGCGGCCATCCGCTGCCAACCGACCAACGGCGGAACCGCCTGTAGCCTGGACCCGGAGCTTGATCCCGGCCTGCTGGCCGGCCATCCCCATCTTTTTCTGGCCGCCAATCCGACCAGCAGGATACGGCTCGACCGGGGCCGCCCCACCCTGCTGCTCCAACCCCGGGGCGACGGCAAGCTGCTGGCCCGCCTGCTTCCCTTTCCCGCCGCCGGCAACCATCTGCTGCTCAGACAGGGCCCGGCCGATTTTCTGGCGATCAGCGTCGACCGGCAACTGCGGGAACTGGCAGTTCGTCTGGGCCCCGCCGGCCTGAGCTGGCCCGCCGCCGACCCCGCCGGCCTGCTTGACCACTTGGCACCCCTGCCCGGCGGCCTTGATCTTGCCTCCGCCGATCCCGAGCTGCCCCTGACCAACTCCGCGCTGGCCGCCGACAGTCGCCCCCTGCTCCAACTGCTGCCTTCCGGCCGAGGCTTACGCCTGCGCCTGCGGGTCCGCCCTTTGGGGCCGGAAGGGCCCTGCTTGCCACCGGGTTACGGGCTACCCATACTCTGGCAAGAGCAGGATGGGCGCTACCGCCGGGTTTGTCGGGATTTAGCCCGGGAAAAAGAACTGGCCGCCGCGTTGACTGAACTTTGCGAATTGTCGGCGGCGGCAGCTGAAAGCGGAGAAACCGACCAGCCCACCACCTGGCTGCTGCCAGCCCCCCGGCAATGCCTGGAACTGCTGGAACGCCTGCGCCGGCAAACTCCGGAAGTACGCCTGGAGTGGCCCCAGGGCGAAGCCCTCTCCTTAAGTCCCACCGCCGGCCTCAGCCAGCTCCGCCTTAAAATCGCCGGCCGGGAGAACTGGTTCGGCCTGGAGGGCAGTCTCCAACTGGACAACGGCCTGGTGATAGAGCTGGAACAACTGTTGCGGGCCGCCAGCGGCCACGGCCGTTTCATCCCCCTGGGTCAGGATCAGTTCCTGAGCTTGAGCAGCCGCCTGCGCAAGAAGCTTGATGAAATAGCAACCCTGGCCGAAATCAACAACCGGCAAATCCGGCTGCACCCCCTGGCGGCCCGCCTGCTGCTGGCCGCCCCGCCAGACCCGAACCGGGAGGATAATGACCAGGCCCAACAAAATCTAAAACTTACCGGCGACCGGGCCTGGCATGAGTTCCTGGAGCGCCTGCACAGCGCCGACCAAAGCCCGGCCCCGCCGCCGGCCGAGTTGCAAACCACCCTGCGCGGCTACCAGCTCGCCGGCTACCGCTGGCTGCTGCAACTGGCAGAGTTGGGCTTCGGCGCCTGCCTGGCCGATGACATGGGCCTGGGCAAGACCGTCCAGACCCTGGCCCTGCTGCTGCAGCGGGCCGCAGGCGGGCCGGCCCTGGTGGTGGCCCCCACTTCGGTCTGCGAAAACTGGCTGGAGGAAAGCCGGCGCTGGGCACCCGGCCTGAAGGCCACCCTCTACGGCGGCCCCCGCCGCCGTCGCCACCTGCAGAATCCCCCGGCCCACAGTCTGCTGATCTGCAGCTACGCCCTGCTTCAGCGGGATGCCGAGGACTTTGCCGGTTGCCACTGGCATACCATCGTCCTGGATGAAGCCCAGGCCATCAAAAATTTCCTGGCCAAACGCTCGCGGGCGGCCAGGCAACTGCGGGGTGCTTTCAAGCTGATCACCACCGGCACCCCCCTGGAAAACCATCTGGCCGAACTCTGGACCCTCTTTCACTTCATCAACCCCGGCCTGCTGGGCACCCTTGACCACTTCAGCAAACGGTTTATCGTACCAGTCCAGCAGAATGACGACCCCCAGGCCCGCCGACGCCTGCAACAACTGCTGAAACCTTTCGTGCTGCGCCGCCTGAAGCGCGAGGTCTTGCAGGAGCTGCCGCCCCGTACCGACATTACCTTAAGGGTGGAGTTGAGCCGGGAGGAGGCCGCCTTTTACGAAGCTCTGCGCCGCCGAGCCCTGGCCAACCTGGAGGAGGAGGTACCGGCCAACCGCTCACCGCTGCGCATCCTGGCCGAAATCATGAAGCTGCGCCGGGCCTGCTGTCATCCCCGGCTGGTGCTGCCCACCAGCGAACTGCCCGGCAGCAAACAGCAGCTTTTCCGCAAGCTGATCACCGAGCTGCGGGAAAATGGGCACCGGGCCCTGGTATTCAGCCAGTTCGTCGACCACCTTAGCCTGATCCGGGAGCTGCTGGACGACCTGGGCATCACCTATTGCTACCTGGACGGCAGGACACCCGCTCCAAAGCGGCGCCGCCAGATCAAGGCCTTCCAGGAGGGCGAGGGCGACCTTTTCCTGATCAGCCTGCGGGCCGGCGGCCTGGGCCTCAACCTCACCGCCGCCGACTATGTGATCCACCTCGATCCCTGGTGGAACCCGGCGGTGGAGGAACAGGCCTCGGACCGGGTCCACCGGATCGGCCAGCAAAAGCCGGTGACCATCTACCGGCTGATCGCCGCCGGCACCATCGAGGAAAAAATTCTGGCCCTGCACCAGCGCAAACGCCGGCTGGCCAGCGACCTGCTGGACGGCAGCCGCCAGGGCCCGCCACAAAGCGCCGCCGAGTTGCTGGCCCTTTTACAAGATCACGGGGAATGAAACCATGAAGCTCAGTCTCTCCTGGAAACTGATTATCGCCTGCAGCCTGACCCTGGCGGTCACCCTGGCCGCCACCTTCTACCTCATCAATCTGCGCCAGGAACAGTTGATTATCCGCCAGGCCGAAAACGAAGCCCGAACCATCTTCCGCCAGATTATCATCACCCGCAAGTGGGTAGCCGACCACGGCGGCATTTTTGTGGAGAGGCGTCCGGACTACTCCGGCCGCCTCCCCCCTTTCGTGGCCGACGCCGTGATCACCGACGAGAGCGGCCGCCGCTTCAGCCGGGAAACCCCGGCCATGGTCACCAAAGCCCTGGCTGATTACGCCAAGGAGGAGGAGAGCTACTGGTTTCATATTACCAGCCTCAACCCGGTCAACCCGGCCAACCAGCCGGACGAAATAGAACACCAGGCCCTGCTGGCCTTCGAGCGGGGCGAAAGGAACGAATTCATGGCCACGGAAACCATCAATCGCGACACCTATCTGCGTCTTATCTCCCCCCTCTACACCGAAACGGTTTGCATAAAGTGCCATTACGACTATCAGGTGGATGATGTCCGGGGTGCCATCAGCGTCACCATTCCGTTGAGCGCCACCTTTGCCGAGGCGGCCCGCAACCGGCGGATAATGTTCGGGGCCATGGCCCTGGTGGTCAGCATCCTCGCCGCCACCCTGCTGCTGCTGATCCGCCACCTGGTGCTGATTCCCATGCGAACCCTGGCCACCTCCATGCAGCGCTACGCCAGCAGCGGCCACCGGGACGACGCCGTAATTCTCGCCACCGGCGACGAGTTCGAGGAACTCTCCCGTTCCTTTGCCCGGATGGCCGGCCGCTTGAGCGAATACCACTTTGAGTTGGAAGACAAGATCAAAGCCGCCACCCGAGACCTGGCCGCCAGCAATCGCCAACTGATAGAAGCCAACCGGCTGCTGGCCGCCGCCAACGAGCGCAAGTCTGACTTTGTCGCCCGCGCCTCCCACGAACTGCGCACCCCGCTGACTTCCATCAAGGGCGGCATGGAGTATCTCAACGCCCGCCTGCAGGCCGAGGGCCGAATCGGCAGCGGCCAGGAAGGTGACGATCTGCCTGAGTTTATTGAACTGATCCGCAAAAACACCGACCGCCTGATTCGCATGGTCAACAGTATGCTGGACATCGAACAGATCGAAATGGGCACGGTGGCCTCCCTGAACTGGATCAAATGCGACCTGGCCCTGCTGATCCGGGAAAGCATCGCCGAAATGGCCCATACCGCCGCCGCCAAAGAGGTGCTGTTCATGGGCGACGGCCCCAGGCATCTGCCCATCTGGGCCGACGAGGACCGCATTCGCCAGGTGCTGACCAATCTGCTGGCCAACGCAGTCAAGTTTGCCCCCGATGATTCGGAAATCACCGTCAACTTCGCAGCGGTCGGCAACCAAGCCTCGGTGGAAATCTGCGATAAAGGACCGGGAATCAGGGCTGAAGAGCGGGAGAAGATCTTCGAGAAATTCTACAAGCTGGGCGACAAGGGCGGCAGCGGTCTGGGGCTTTCCATCTGCCGCAGCATCATTGAGGCCCACGGTGGTGAAATCGGCGTCAAGGACAGTGCCGCCGGCCACGGAGCCTGTTTCTACTTCACGGTGCCGCTAAGAGAGGGAAATGGCGGCTGAGCACAAAAAATTTACAATATTTTAGCAATTTTTGAATTTCCAAGTATAATCCGTTTCGGAGTAGGGAGAAACAGTGTTACCAAGAACGCCTGCGCTCAAAAGGAAGTGGAAAATATGGATGACCGTCAAGCCGCAACCAACCTGTTGGCCATCGATGACGACCCGGATATTCTCAAGGTACTCAAGGCCAATCTGGAATTGCACGGCTTCAAGTTGCAAACCGCTAGCTCCCTGACCGAAGCCCGCCAGCTGCTGGAGCAGGGACAGCCCGATCTGGTGATCCTGGACCTGATGCTGCCCGACGGCGACGGTTTGGAGTTCTGCTGCACCCTGAAATCCCAGCATCCCCAACTGCCGGTGATCATGCTCACCGCCCGGGACAAGGTTTCCGACAAGGTGGTGGGCCTGGAGCTGGGTGCCGACGACTACGTGGTCAAGCCCTTTGAGACCAGCGAGCTGCTGGCCCGGATCAAGGCCCGGCTGCGCTCTGCGGCGGCCCCGGCCCAAACCAGCCAGACCCTAAAGGCCGGCAATCTGGAGATCGATCTCCGCAACCAGACGGTGAAGGTTGACGGCAACGAAGTGTATCTCACCGCCAAGGAGTTTCAACTGCTCTCCTGCCTGGCGGAAAACCGCAACAATCTGGTAACCCGTGACGAAATCCGCAAACGCCTCTGGCGGGATTCCAAAATCTACTCCTGGAGCCGGGTGATTGATGTGCACATTCAGCACCTGCGCCAGAAAGTCGAAAAAGTTCCCTCCAGCCCCCGCCACATCATCACCGTACCCGGTCGAGGCTACCGCTTCGAAGAAGCGTAAAGGGTGATTTCCACTCGGCGATTCCGGGCCCGGTTTTCCGGGCTGTCGTTGGGGGCTTTGGGGCGGTGTTCGGCGTAGCCCTGGGCTACCACCCGGCCGGGATCGATTGAGCCGGCGGCCAGCAACTCTTCGGCCACCGCCACGGCCCGGGCGGTGGAGAGGTACCAGTTGGAGGCAAAGCGACTGTTGTTGATGGGCAGGTCATCGGTGTGGCCGGAAACGATCACCTGGTAGTGCCCCTCCCGCACCAATAAGCCGGCCAACCGTTCCAGAATGGCCCCCGCCGCCGCCCCCAACTCGGCCCGGCCACTGGCAAAGGCCAGGCGTTCTTCCAGGGTCAGGGTAAAGGCGGCGGCGTTGCCCGAAAGGGAAAATCCTTCCTGGACCAGATCGGCAAAGTGGTGGCTGAGCATGGCCGCCGGGCTTGCCGCAACCTGCGCCCCCCCTTGACCGCTTACCCCGTGGCCTTCCTGAATGGCAAAATCGGGGGCAGACGCCGATTTTGCCACCGGCCCTTCCATCGACAACCGCTCCACCGGTGCTTCCATCATCACTTTGCCGCCGCCGTCGGCCGACCAGGGGGGCGTCCCTCCCTTCTCGGCGATGTAAAGGATGATGAAAAAGACCAGCATCAGGGTCAGAATGTCGATCATCCCCCAACTGTTCTCTTCGTTTTCGGCCAGAATACTTTCCAGACGCTTACCGGGGTTCATAGCCGTTCCCTACTTGCCGCGCTTTGATGAGGGGAACAGGCAGGAGGCCAGGGCCAGCCGCATGGCGCCCTGGTCGGCAACTTCAGCGGCGAATGGTTCACCGTCGAAACAGGAATTAAGCTTGTAGTAGATATGGCTGGCGCTTTCCCGGTTGGCCAGTCCCAGCACCCCTTCGCTGATCAGGGGGAAGGTTTCGGCCTCCCGGCGGATCTTGTCGGCATATTGACGCTGCAGGGGGATGTATATGAAGTTGGCGAACAGCAGGGCGTAAAGGGTGGTGAACAGGGCCACCGACAGGCCGGAGCCGATATGGGCCGGATCCTGGAGGTTGCCCAGGACGATAATCAGGCCGATCACCGTGCCCATAAAGCCGAAGGATTGGGTGAGCCGAACCAGGGAACCCAGAATATTGAGCCGCAGCTCCCGGCCGGAGAGGTGGCGATCATAACTTTTTTCCAGAATCCGGCGGATTTCTTCCACCGTGTAGCCGTCGGCCACCATCTCCATCCCCTTGCGGAGAAAGGGGTTGGGAATTTTGACGGCGGCCAGGTCGAACTCGCGGGGGTTGGTGGCGGTCCAGATTCGGGCCAGCTCACGAATCTGCTCGGCAAGATTTTCCCGCCCCGGCCGCCGCTCACCCTGGCTCAACTCGTCAAGCAGACCCAGGATGGTATGGCGGGGATAAGTAAGGACGATGGCCAGCAACGGCCCCAGCACCACCAGCAGGATACTCAGAACAATGGGAAGATAGTTACCACCACCCACCAATGAAGACTGCATCTGCAGCAGCACCAGACTGCCGGCCGCCACGGTCAAAATTCTGATCATTGTTGCCTCCCATGCTTTAATTAATCAGCCTGGGATAATGGTCAAGCAAGCTCCGTGCCAAATGCAATCAGTGGGCGAGAAAACGGACCGTGCGGCTCAGGACATAGTGGCCGGTGGCCAGGTCGTAATCCAGGTGGCGGCCGCTGACCTCCAGGTCGGCGGTGCGGATCACCACTCCGGCCCGGCTGCTGACCAGCCCCTGCTTCTCGTCATAGCGCAGCTCGGGGGTGGTCAACTCAAAGCCGTCGGGTTCCCGCATTCTGACATCATCCTCCAGCCAGAGGATTTCGGCGGCCAGGTCGTAACGCCCCTGCCGCGCGGTGATCAGCAGGTGGGGCCGGCCGGCGCTGAAAAGCACGGCGTCAACCTCGCCCAGCAACAGCAGATCTTCGCCCTCGGCGGTCCGCAGCCAGGGGCTGGCGATCCGCCATTGGCGCACCCCGGCCTGATCCTGAAACAGGCGCACCCCCTCCAGGGCAAAACGCTGTCGCTGCTCATCGTCGCCCGGGGCTCCAACTTCCCGGAGTTCCGGCGGGGCCAGAAAGCCCCGCACCGCCCCCCCGTAGAGAGGCCAGCCCAGCAGCAACAGCAGGGGCAACAACCAGAGCAGATTGCGGGTGCCACGCATCATAAATATTTCACCAATAACACAACAATTGTCGACGCCGCAAAAAGCCGCGCCGCCGCCGGGTCGCATCTTGTAACTTGTTGTTCACACGTTCCCGCCCGCCATGCTTTGCATGGTTTTTGCGAGATCATCACAATTAACAAACACAAAAAAACGGCAGGCAAGCGTTAAGCAGTGCGGTTACGAGAGCAACCAGGGATGATCGGGGCAATAATGGGCCAACTGCTGCCAGTAAAGGCCCCGGCCTTCGAGAATCAACTGGCAGAGTTCCCGCACCGCTCCCCGCCCCCCCGGCTGCCGGCTGACGTAATGGGCCACCGCCTTTACTTCGGGCAGGGCGTCGGCCACCGCCGCAGCCAGACCAACCCTGGTCAACACCGGCAGGTCCAGCCAATCGTCACCCATGTAGGCCACCTGGCGGGGCGTCAGGTTTTGGGCGGCCAGGATTTCCTCCAGGGCCGCCACCTTGTTGTCGGCCCCCTGGAAAACATGGCGCAGGCCCAGGTTTTCCGCCCGCCGCCGCACCGCTTCCGAGCGCCGGGCGGTGATGATGCCGGTTTCCACCCCCGCCTCCCGCAGCAGCCTGATCCCCAGCCCGTCACGGGTGGAAAAGGCCTTGGCCTCGGCCTCACCGGCGCCGAAAATAATTGAGGAATCGGTCAGCACCCCGTCCACATCCAGCAGCAGCAACTCCACCTCGGCCGCCCGGGGCAGGCAGTTTTTCCAGGCGTAGCCCCGCAGTTGGTCCTCACCGCGAGCCGCCGCCCGCCGGCGCAGGCCGGCGGTAATTTCACAATCGGAGGGATAATCGGGTTGGTCGGTCATGGCAACAGGTGCTGCTTCTCAATGGGGTCGACTATCAGGCAACCGCTAAACAGGGCCGCTAAACTGCCGACATAATTGGATTTAAGCGCTCGACAGCGCCGCGAATAGCCAGCAGTTGGATCAACAACCCTTCCACCTCGGCCAGGGGCAGGGAGTTGGGGCCGTCACAGCGGGCCCGGTCGGGATCGGGATGCACTTCCAGGAACAGGCCGTCGATGCCGGCCGCCACCGCCGCCCGGGCCAGGGTGGCCACAAACTGGCGCTGGCCGCCGGAGGAGCCGCCGGCCCCGCCGGGGAGCTGGACGCTGTGGGTGGCGTCGAAAATCACCGGGCAGCCCAGCTCCCGCATGATGGGCAGGGAACGCATATCCACCACCAGATTATTGTAACCAAAGGTGGTGCCCCGCTCAGTCAACAAAAGCCCCCCGGAGTTGGTCACCGAGCGGACTTTGGCCACTGCGTTGGCCATGTCCCAGGGGGCGGCGAACTGGCCCTTTTTGAGGTTGACCGGCTTGCCGCTGGCGGCGGCCGCCAGCAAGAGATCGGTTTGGCGACAGAGGAAGGCGGGAATTTGCAGAACATCCAGCACGGCGGCGGCGGCCGCCACCTGGCTGGTTTCATGGATATCGGAAATCAGCGGCAGGTCGAACTCCCGGCCGATGGCGGCCAGTTGCTCCAGGCCCTCGGCCATTCCCGGACCCCGGTAGGAGGCCAGGGCGGTCCGGTTGGCCTTGTCGAAGGAGGCCTTGAAGATCAGGGAAATCCCCAGGCGGCCGCAGACCTCCCGCAGGGTGGCGGCAATTTGCCGCAGGGTTTCCGGCTCTTCGATAACGCAGGGCCCGGCAATCAGGCAAAAAGGCTCACCGGGCCCGATGGCAAACCGGCCGCCGACGATAACCTTCCGTATCCGACAACGCTCTTCCATACTCACCTTCGCACGTTCACCAGGGGACTAACCTGACCAGGCCGATACCAAATGCCGTAACCGTTCAGCAGCGCCCGCCTCTCACCCCTGATGGGCCAGGGCGGCCTTGATAAAGGCGGTAAAGAGGGGATGGGGCTGCATGGGCCGGGACTTGAACTCGGGGTGAAACTGGCAGCCCAGAAACCAGGGGTGATCCTTGAGTTCAACAATCTCCACCAGCTTGTCGTCGGGGGAAACCCCGCTGATCACCAGCCCCGCCTCGCTCAAGCGCTGACGATACTCGTTGTTGAACTCGTAACGGTGGCGGTGGCGCTCTTCGATCTCCGCCACCCCGTAGGCGGCCCGGGCGAAGGTGTCTTCCTGCAGCCGACAGGGATAGCTGCCCAGGCGCAGGGTGCCGCCCAGGTCGGTGGCCTCGTCCCGAATCTGCACTTCCCTGGTCCGGTAATCGTACCATTCCTTGATAAAATAAATCACCGGGTGGCTGGTGGCGGGGTTGAACTCGGTGCTGTCGGCTCCGGCCAGCCCGGCGATGTTGCGGGCAAACTCCACGGTGGCCAACTGCATCCCCAGGCAGATCCCGAAAAAGGGCACCTTCTGCTCCCGGGCATAGGTGATGGCGGCGATCTTGCCGGCCACCCCCCGGCCGCCGAAGCCGCCGGGCACCAGGATACCGTGGCAGTCGGCCAGCAGCGCGGCCGCCCCCTGGCTTTCAATATCCTCGGCGCTGACGTAGCGGAGCACCACCTTGGCGTCGTTGGCCACCCCGCCGTGGACCAGGGCCTCGTGCAGGCTCTTGTAAGACTCCTTCAGCTCCACGTACTTGCCGATGATGGCAATGGGCACCTCGCGGGCCGGCTGCTTGATCCTGGCCACCAACTGCCGCCAGGGCTCCAGCTTGGGGGCGCCGGTCCAGACATTGAGCAGTTGCAGAATTTTGTTGTCCAGCCCCTCATCGTGGAAGCAGAGGGGCACTTCGTAAATATTTTCCACGTCGCGGGCGGTGATCACCGCGTCCCGGTCCACGTTGCAGAACAGGGCGATCTTGGCCTTGAGGTCGTCGCTCAGGGTGGTTTCGGTGCGACAGAGCAGCACGTCGGGCTGAATGCCGATGGCCCGCAGCTCCTTGACACTGTGCTGGGTGGGCTTGGTCTTGACCTCGCCGGCGGTCTTGATGTAGGGCACCAGGGTAACGTGGAGATAGAGGGTGTTCTCCCGGCCGAGATCGCCCCGCAACTGGCGAATGGCCTCCAGGAAGGGCAACGACTCGATATCGCCGATGGTGCCGCCGATTTCGATGATGGCCACATCCACCTCGTCCTCCAACTGGCGCACCGCCGCCTTGATCTCGTCGGTGACATGGGGAATCACCTGGACGGTGCCCCCCAGGTACTCACCCCGCCGCTCCTTGCTGATCACCGTGTGGAAGATCCGGCCCGAGGTGTAGTTGTTGCGCTGACCCAGCTTCACCGAGGTGTAACGCTCGTAATGGCCCAGGTCTAGGTCGGTCTCGGCCCCGTCGTCGGTGACATAAACCTCGCCGTGTTGGAAGGGGTTCATGGTGCCGGGATCGACGTTGATGTAGGGGTCGAGCTTCTGGAAGGTAATCTTGAGGCCCCGGCTTTCCAGCAGGGCGCCGATGGCGGCGGCGGCCAGCCCCTTGCCCAGCGAGGAAAGCACCCCGCCGGTGATAAAAATAAACTTGGTACGCGCTTTGGCTTTGGCAGGCTTCATAGGAGATTGATGGGGCGTAGTTTAAGTTTAGCGGGAAGGCGTAACGGATCACCTTGACTTAAGCGGCAGACTATAGCACCAACGCAAAGGAAGGCAAAGCAAAAAGCCGGGACTTTTCCCGCCGCCCCGGCTAAAGTGGCTTGGTTTAACCGGTAAACAGTGCGAATGAGGACTTAAGATGGCACCTGCAACCAGAACAGGATTTTTTTTACTGCTGGCGGCCGTGGCCCTGCTGGCCGGGGCCTGCGCCAAGCCGGTGGTGATTTCCGCCCCCCCAGGCAAAACCAGGGTGGAAGCCCCGCCGCCGGCACCGGCCGTCGAGACCGCCAAACAGGTACCCCGGGCCGCCCGGATTCCGCCCACCCAGCGCCCCTATCAAATTAAAGGCAAGACCTACTACCCCATCCCATCGGCCCACGGTTTTGTCGAAACCGGCATCGCCTCCTGGTACGGGGCCAAATTCCATGGCCGCCGCACCTCCAACGGCGAAATTTACGATATGCACGCCATGACCGCCGCTCACAAAACCCTGCCCATGAATACCCATCTGCTGGTGACCAACCTGGAAAACGGCAAGGAGATCACGGTGCGGATCAACGACCGGGGGCCCTTCATCCGGGGGCGGATCATCGATCTTTCCTACCGGGCCGCCCGGGAATTGGGCATGGCCGACCAGGGCCTGGCCCAGGTGCGCATCACCGCCCTGGGCGAAGCGGTGCGCTACGTGGAAGACGGCCAAAGCCGGGAACGCTTCGCCGCCACCCCCGATTTCGAGCACGGAGAATTTTACGTGCAGGTCGGGGCCTTCACCCAGCAGGAAAACGCCCAGCGCCTGCAACAAAAGCTGACCGAGTGGGGCCGGAGCGCCGTGGTCCGGGAGTATGATCACGGCGGCCGGATTTTCCACCGGGTCCAAGTGGCGGCCGGCAACACCCTAAGCGGCGCCCAACGCCTGGAACGGGTAATGATCGAGGCCGGCTACACCGACGCCTTCGTCGTCGCCCGCTGACCGGCGGCACACCAGTTCTCCACGGCCAGGCCGGGAACTCGGGAGAACTCCGCAGCGTTGGCAGTGACCAGCGTTAAGCCCAGAGAGAGGCATTGCGCTGCGATCAGCAGATCGTTGGGACCAATGGGGGTGCCGTTTTTCTCCAACTGGGCGCGAAGGCGGGCATAGTGGCGGTCGGCATCGATTTCCAGCGGCAGCAATTCGATGAGTGACAGTATTTCGTCCACCCTGGCCGTAAGCGCGGGTGACCCCTTCTTGCAAGCGCCGAAACGCAGTTCACAGGCCACCACGATGCTGGTGCAGATGGCGGTTTCACCCTTTTCGGCCAACCGCTGCGCTGCCATGCCGGCAGGATTGCGGATCAGATCGGAAATGATGTTGGTGTCCAGCAGAAAGAGAAAGTTGCCCATCCTACAATTCCACATCATCCAGCGGTATCAGTTTTTCGTCCACATCGGGAAACTCCTCGGCCAGCGGCTCCCATTCGGCAAGCCTGGCCAACAGCGAGGAGCGTTGCACCGCCTCGATGATCAGCCGGTTTCCCTCTTTGCGGATCACCGCTTCGTCGCCCGGCAATTCGTACTCCCGCGGAATACGTAGCGCCTGGTTTCTGCCGTTTTTGAACAATCGCACATGGCGTTGACTAAGCATTATCACCTCCATAGCTTAATGTGCAGCAATGTATATGCCACGGCATATGCTACCATGATGGGCGTAAGCAAGTCCATCCAAAAAATCTGAGGTCGGAGAAACATGTCTGTGAGGGAGCGTCGTCTAACGGCATGGCCTGATTTTCGGGGGACGTGCGGGAAACCATCGCCGTGCTTAGAAAGTTCTGTATCGACAATACTTTGTCTTTATGCGCATTAATAAGGGCGGTATAAGCAAAATATTGTCTGTTTGCCTATGGTTTGGTACAATCAAGAAATGGAACCGGCACTTCTTTCCTTAATCACCCCTCGGGAGATGGGCTTGTCGTTGGCTCGTCGGCTGCGGGAACTGCGGCTGCTTCATGGCCTGACCAGGGAAACCCTGGCGGCGCGGGCCGGGGTTTCCGCCGCCTCGCTCAAGCGTTTTGAAAATCAGGGCCTGGCTTCCCTGGATCTGGTACTCAGGGTTTCCCACGCCCTGGGGCGCCTCAATGACTTTGCGGAAATTCTCCAGTTGCCACCGGCCACCGGCATAGCCGAGCTAGAACGCCGGGCCGCAAAGCCCCTGCCCAAACGAGGCCGGAAGTGAAAAAACTGGAAGTCCGTTTTACCCGCCGGATCGGCGATGAGTTGGTGGTCGGCACTTTAGCCGAAGAGCGTGGCCGGGTTTATTTTGAATATACCCCGGAGTTTTTGGCCACCGGCTTGAACCTTTCCCCTTTCCGGCTACCCTTTGCCGCCGGCCTGTTCGAACATGCCGATCATCGTTTCGGCCCTCTGCCCGGCCTGTTTGACGATTCCCTGCCCGATGGCTGGGGGCTGTTGCTGATGGATCGTCATTTCCGGGCCTCCGGTGTGAACCCCGATGGTTTGGGGGCGCTGGAGCGCCTGGCCTGGTTGGGCACCCGCACCATGGGCGCCTTGACCTACCACCCGCCGGCACGGCAACCTGAAGCCGCACCGGAGGTCTTCGACCTCCACCGCCTGGCCCGCCATGCCGAGGAAATATTGCGCGGCGCATCGGTTGAGGTGCTGCCGCAACTGCTGCGGGCCGGAGGCTCCCCCGGCGGGGCGCGGCCCAAGGTTCTGGTCGGTTTTGATCCGGCGCGGGACCAACTCATCGCCGGGGATAACGATGAGTTGCCGGCCGGATTCGAGCCCTGGATGGTAAAATTCGCCTCCAGTTACGATGAAGCCGACGCCGACGCCGGCGCGGTGGAATATGCCTACTCTTTAATGGCCGCCGCCGCCGGCCTCGAGTTGCCCCGGACCCATCTTTTCACTACCCGCGAGGGTGATCGCTTTTTCGGTTGCCAACGCTTCGACCGCCGTCATAATCGCCGCTTTCATGTGCACACCTTCGGCAACCTGATCCAGGCCAACTTCCGGATTCCTTCCGTCGATTACCGCGAACTGCTCAAGGCCACATCGCTGCTGACCCGCGACCAGCGACAGGTGGCGCAAGCCTTTCGCCGGATGGCGTTCAACGTCTTTGCCCACAACCGGGACGACCACGTGAAAAATTTCGCCTTCATCATGGATGACACCAGCGGCGAGTGGCGTTTAACCCCGGCCTACGATCTGGTTTTCAGTTCCGGCCCCGGCGGTGAACATACCATGACCCTGGCCGGCGAAGGACGCCGGCCCGGCCCCGAGCAAATGCTGAAGCTGGCGCAAGAGGCCGGGCTTGATGACCGGGAGGCGGCAAATATCCTGGGCCAAGTGCAAGAGGCGGTCGGCAACTGGAAAGTTCATGCCAAACAAGCCGGGGTGGGACTAAGCGTCCGGGAACGGATCGCGGCATCCCTGAACCGGCCCTGATCCCCGGCCCTTGTCCCGGCGGGCGGCCACGGCTTGGGGGTTCACAGAGAAAAGGAGTAAAATTGAAGACCTCTGCGCTCCTCTCGATCGTGAGCAACTGCCGCCCTTGCTCCCAATACTGGAGGGTCCGCACGCTGCCCCCCATGAGGCCGGCAAAGCTGACTGCGACATCTTCATTTTCAGTCGAATCTCCTTAACAACGCCCCCATCACCCACCATTACCCTGAGCGAAGCGACGGGTTAAGTGGTCGGGTGAATGGCCTTGTTCGGCCAATCATTGTCTACGGTAAACGACCTGCCCACGGGCCTTAGGTGTTCAAACTCCTGCTTCTGTAGCTTGGCGCGGATCTCTTCAAATGTTCTGACAATATCCTCTGCATAGAGACGTTCTCCACAGTGCTGACAAACTTCTGCGGTCACTTTCAATGTGACGGTATTACAACCACCGCGCAATAGCTTTTCTACCTGCTTTACTTCAAGTTCACCGCCACAAACAGGGCATTTTTCAAATGGCATCATTTCTTTAACCTCACTTTCCAGTCAATCCACCGTGCCGGGTCTGGCCGATAGACAGTGATCATTACGGCCCATTCATTGTCCGCATTATAGGCCCACACACTATGAATTGGTTCGCCTGCAAAATTTTTCCCCATAATTAGACAGCTCGGGTACGGCTTGTCATTTGGATAGTCTTCTATAATTTCGCCATGCATCACTGAAAAGTAAATTTCGTCAAATGTCAGTTGATCATCCAGAGCTTCCTCATCTGCATGATCTGTGATCCGAACCCGACTGTTGCTGATTGCAACAACTATGTCCTCAATGTCCATCTGTTCTTTCCCATTCTCGCCGAACGCTGCCGCTCAGACGGCAGGCGAAAGCGGCCCTGTGCTGCATGATTGAACCACGAAAACCGCTCCGCTTTTGCCTGTCGGCTGGAGCGGCAGCGTTAGCCCTTGGAGGCCGGATAGATGAGCAGAACTTACTCAATCGCCTGCACACAATGCAAGAAAAGTTTGTGGGTTGCGCAGGGGCACGGTTACCCGAAACCGGAGCGCCTCACCTTTTACAGCGGGGAGCCGGAGACCATGAGGGCGCTGACACAGTTCCTCATTGACCACTTCCAGCACCCGCTGGTTTTCGATGACAACTGTGAGGGTGGGCTCGATGATTACGAGGACGTGACGCCCGGATTAGAGGGCTAACGAGTCTGTAGAAAAACCCGTTTTCAAAAAATTACCGATTGGCCGGCGGCTG
>OBJA01000472.1_pt1 | contig 35228 bp, 22 predicted proteins | sample 1519751 | NCBI WGS metagenome assembly OBJA01 (sample SAMEA3881238, study PRJEB22517) | soil metagenome | biome: lake sediment; feature: soda lake sediment; material: sediment, water from around vicinity | place: India | collected 2013-12-23 | depth 3 m
ATTATTATTATGATCATAATCAAGCTTTTCAAGGCAGTTGTTTAAAGGTTGAAGCCGTTGACACAACTGGTGCAGGTGATACATTTTGTGGAGCGTTGGTGTCGCAACTTGCAAATGGTGTTCTGCTAACTGATGCACTAAGATTTGCTGCAGTAGCCGCATCTTTGGCTGTGACAAAAAAAGGCGCCCAAGATGGTATTCCTAGTTTAGATGATGTAAAAAAGTTTTTATAATGAAAAAGGTTTGGCAATTCAAACCTTTTTTATCTTTGATTTAAAAAAAATACTGATTTTGTTGTTTTATGTATAATAAACAGATTTTTGTCTATATATATATTATGGATTTTTAAAAATAAGTCATTTAAATTGACATTTGATTATACCTATGGTATACTCGTTATAGTTTTCCGACCAAGCGGTCGGATTGAATAAAATAAAGGAGCTTTTATGAGTGGATATAGTGTAAAAAAACCAATAACCGTCTTTATGGGAATATTAATAGTCATCGTTTTAGGGATATTCTCGGTAACAAAATTACCATTAACCTTATTTCCTGATATTAATTTACCATACATTGTTACAATGACAACCTATGAAGGGGCAAGCCCCGAACAGTTAGAACAAGAAGTATCAAGGAAGATTGAATCTTCCGTTTCTACAATCGGAAACTTTAAGGAAGTTTATTCAATGTCGAATGAACACTTTGCAATTTCGATTATTTCTTTTGCTGATTCTACCAACATGGATACCGTAGTCATTGAACTACGGGAAATGTTGAATAATATTAACTTCGCAAGTGGAGTCGGAAATACAAGAATCTTACGAATCGACCCAAGTATGATGCCGGTCATGGCTGTTAATCTCTTTCGGGAATATGATGAAGACTTAACAGATGAAGAGGCATTGATTCTAAATACTCAATGGATTAATCAAGAAGTAATGAATGATTTATTGAGTATTCCTGGAGTTGCTGATGTAAATGTCAGTGGTGCTGCTGATACCGTCTTACAAATACGATTAGATGATGACAAAATAGCTTTATATTCACTAACTCATGATGATATCTTAGAAACAATTGAACGTCAAAATGTTGGTGGTTTAATTGGGGTGGTTTTGGATTCTGGTGAAATTAGAATGTTATATTTAGGTGATAAGATCGACTTATTATCCGATATCGAAAATCTTCCAGTTCACTATGACGGAAGCAATCTGATTAAGTTAAATGAACTTGTTATTGATGATGGTATTAAGTATATTAATGCCAATACCAATACTTATTCGAAAATCAATGGTAAGCAAGGAATTCAAGTTTCTTTCCAAATGCAGTCAGATGCATCAATTACCGAAGTAACAAATAACATTATGTTAAAGTTAGATGAGATAACAAAAGATAATGGGATTGAGTCCGATTATCGGGTGTTATTAAATCAAGGTGAATATATTACGAGGTCAATTAATACTGTATTGATGAATATTATCTTTGGAGGAGTTATTGCAATTGCAATTTTATTCTTATTCTTAAAAGATATTAAACCAACGATAATCGTTGGTTTAGCCATTCCGATTTCAGTAGTAGCTTCGTTTATGTTGATGTATTTCACAAATATCACCTTGAATATGGTTTCAATGGGAGGATTAGCCTTAGGAATCGGAATGCTCGTCGATAATGCGGTTGTCGTTATTGAAAATATCTATCGGATGATTAGTGAAGGAAAATCGAAAAGTCAAGCTTCAATTGAAGGTGCAAAACAAGTTGCTGGTGCAATTACGGCATCGACCTTAACAACCGCAGCTGTCTTCTTGCCACTCGTGTTTGTTGAGGGAATTGTTTCTGATGTCTTTATGAGCATGGCCTTAACAATTGCATATTCACTTGGTGCAAGTTTACTAATTGCCTTAACATTAGTTCCAAGTCTTTCATCGAAAGTATTAAATGATTCAAAACCACGAAAAGATGGAAAATTCTTATTAAAGATGAAAAGATGGTATGAAGTATCCATCCTTTATACAATTAAACATAAAATTTTAACTTTTGCCATTATTATTCTATTACTCTTAATCTCAGTTGGAATTATGGTAATCAAGGGCTTTGTCTTTTTGCCTCCAACTGATGAAGGTTCAATTTCGATTACAGTTGAAGTTTCTAATCGTGTTAGTTTTGAAGCGAAAGCCGAATATGCTGATTTGATTACGACTGAAATCTTAAAGAATAATGATGTTGAAACAATTTCCGCATCAATCGGTGGTGGTCGTTTTATGATGATGTTTGGATCAAACAATAATAATATTAGATTTGACATCAACTTAAAAGATAACCGCAAAGATTCAACATCCATAAATGCTGAAAAAATCGAAGAATTATTTAATAACTTTGATTATGCTTTAGTTACAGGTTTATCTCAAGACCAAATTGTGGAGATTGCCGTTAATTCGCAAAATAGTACGATGTCATTTTTAGGGGCCCAAGGAGTGCAAATCAAGGTTAGCGGTTATAACTTAGAAACCTTAGAAATAATCGCCAATGATTTGGTTGCGATTTTAGAAACGGTTCCAGGAGTAGAAAAAATCGATAATGGCATTAGTCAAGGACAGGATAATGTGAAATTGACAGTTAATCGTGAAGAAGCAATGAAACTTGGGTTAACAAATCAAGATGTGATTGATAATGTTGGTTATTTATATCAAAACTTAGAAGCTTTAGGAGCAACCGAATCAGTCACCGTTACAATTGAAGGTTTAGATTATAAGGTTGAACTTCCTCAAACTTCATTTGGTGGAGGAATTGATTTTAATATCTTTGGTGATTATCATAACTTCTTAAGTGGAGTAATGTTATTTGATGAATCGACAAGAAGCATGATTGATGCTTATGTCGAAACAAGTGGCCAAAGTATTTATTTGATTAATGCCTTCTTACCTACCTATCAACAAGGAGATCCAATTAAATTCATTATTAATCCGTTTTTAAAAATATCAAATGGTGAGATTGTCTTAAATCCGATGAGTGCTGACCCAACATTACTATCAACAGCATTAGCACCGTTATATCAAGAACAAAACAGCGTTACCGAAATAACCAAAATCACCGGATTTGCAACCATTAATACTGATGGCTCTAACCGGTTCCTAAATGTAACTGCCCAAATCGCTAGTGATAAGAATGTTACTTTAGTCAGCCAAGAAGTTATCCGGGAAGTTAATAAATATCTAGAAAGTGAAGATTATACAAAATTCGGCAGTGGTTATACAGTAATTTTCCAAGGTGAAAACGAAGAAATTATGAATGCTTTCTCTGATTTGTTAATTGCTGCAGCAGTTGCGATTCTCTTAGTTTATATGGTAATGGCAATTCAGTTCCAATCATTAAAATATCCATTAATCATATTAGGAACTCTACCATTAGCTTTTACAGGAGGTATGCTGGCCCTCTTTATTACAAGTTCATATTTGAGTTTGGTTTCATTAATGGGCTTTATTATCCTAATTGGAATTGTTGTTAATAATGGCATTGTAATTATCGATTATATCAACAAATTACGTGAACAGGGCTCAAATGTAATTGATGCGATAGTAGAAGCAGGTAAAACAAGATTACGTCCGATTTTAATGACCGCTCTCACAACCATCTTTGCTTTAATTACGATGGCGTTCGGTTATGGTGAAGGGGCAGAATTGCTTCAACCGATGGCAATAACCGCCATTGGTGGCTTAGTATATGCAACAATTCTAACATTAATTGTTATTCCAACTATTTATGTTGCCTTAAACCGCAAAACAATCAAGAAAGAATCAACTGAAAATGGTCCAGACGAAAGATAAAATCTTAGACGCAACAGTTAGTTTTTTAAAAGATAATTCTAATTATGAACAGTTGACGTTATCGAAAATTGCCCAAAAAGCCAATATCGGAAAAAGCACAGTTTATGATTATTTTAAAAGTAAGGATCAATTAGTTGAAGAAACCAGTTTATTTATCCTAAAACAATATGAAACTAGTCTTTTTGAAGACCTAAACGCAAAGACATTTAAAGCTGCATTTAAAGAACAAATCAAAAGAATAATTGATGTTATCAAAGATGCAAGGATTATTTCTGATGCTTTGTTTACATATCGCAATGAAAACATCAATGCTGTTAATTCAGAAAAAATTCTAACAAAAATAAATTTTCTTCAAGATCTTTTTAGTGAACGTTTTAAAGATATCTTCACTCTTGCAGTCAAAGAAAATTTAATTACAACTTCAAGCTCCAATGAAAACATTAAATATGTGATGGTATCGGTGATAACTGGATTAATTCATCAGTATCTTCATAAAAGAATTAATTTAAATGAAGATGAATTAATTACGTTAATGGAAAAACAATGTTTAATCATTATTAATCATAATTAGTATAAAAAACCCTATTACGGTAGTGTATCCGTAATAGGGGTTTTTCTTTTAATAATCTAAGTATTTATATGTCATGGTGAAATTTGTTTTTAATATTATCAATCCAATTATAATTATTACTTTCAAAAAGATTCAAAAACTTTAAAATATTTGAACTTGGTTTATCCATGTCGTAAATTGATATTGATGCGATATTTTTTTTCATGTAAAGATAATTTTCTTTTGTGATTTTAGACATAATGATTGCTCTTTGATCATTATGAGCATCATAATCTTTGACTGAGGTTAATGATTCAATAATTAGACCATTCTTTTTTTTGTTTTGCGTTTGCAATGAAACATCATCTGAAAAATGAGATAGGATTATTTGCATTGTACAAGGATTAGCAAAAATTAATATATCATCTGTAATTTTTTGATTATGATGTTTATTGATTTTTTCTTTTAATTCTTCGTAATAGCTAGTATCTTTGTCTGTATCGCAAAAAATAAGAACTAAATCGTATGATTGGTTTGCAAATAAATCTTGATAAAATGGAAAAATCGAACTGTTTGAACCGGCATTTATTGGTTTGATATCATATTTATTATTAAAAATGTTTAAGTTGATTAGTGTTTGAATATAATCATATTCTTCATGTCCTTCACACACAATACATAATTTTATTTTATTATTTAGATTTGGTAAAAGATTATTCATTTCCCACAATCTCGATTAAGGATTTGATTAATTTTGGATCAGGTATTGCTCCAAAAAACCCTTTTGTGTATTTTTCGATGATATCTATTGTATCTCTTACACCATTTTCAGCAGTAAAATCTGCAAGAGAATAAAGATATGTTCGTTTGTCATCTTTGTGTGTGAACCAAATTTGTTCTTTTCTAAATAATGTTTTAATATCCATTAGATTAATATCATGGGTAGTAAAAATGATTTGAGCTTTTTCATTTAATTCATTATTAAATAAGCTTACTATTGCTCTTGTTAGCTTAAAATGAATACTGCTATCAATTTCATCAATAATTAATATTTTATTTTCTTTGATTGCTTCAATTAAATATCCTGCTAAAGCTGTAATTTTTTTAGTTCCCAATGAATCAAAACGATAGCTAGGCATTTCTTTACCTTTATAAACAGAAATACATTTAAATTGATCACTCAATTCTGGAATGTTTTCAATTGTTTTATTGATTTCTTCATTTTTTATTGGTATTTTTATATTTGAATCATACTTAAAATCATCTAAATATAAATCTGCGTTTCTTATGAAATTGATAATTGATGATTTATTTTTATCGTTATTCTTTAAAAAGTTAACAGTCTTTTTATACCCAATTAAATCAATATGCTCCATCGAAACTATTTCGATTTTTTCAGCGAAAAAAGTGAGAATACTTTTAGCTTTTTTTAGTACTTCAAAAATTTCTACATTAAACGAATATATTAATATATTATCTTTTGAAGAAAGCGGAAGTGAGTCTTTCAATTTTAAATCTGTTGAGTCAAACTTATTGTTTAGAAAATCTCTAAAAAATATATTTGTTTCTTTGGAATTATTATATTCATCCATTTCTATCTCAGAAAATTTTTCAAATAAAAATTCATTTTTTGATGAATTATATTTAATTTCATAATTATAAATTTCTTTACCATATAAAAAAGATAATGCTATATTACACAAATTGCTTTCATTAAAAATATTAGATTCTAAACGGTTATTGCGATTTAAAATAATATTTTTTATATCTGACATTATTTGGACTAAACATGTTTTGCCTGTATTATTTCCTCCGTAAATTCCAACGCTCTTTAGGATATTTAATTTACTGTCTTTAAAGATATTAGATGGGAATTTTTTTGTTCGCATATCTGCCTTTAATGATAAATTTACTTCCTCATTAAATGCATAACAATTATTTATTTTTAAATTAATTAACATGAACTTCACCTCATCACCTCCTATTATACATTAAAATTATTTTTTATGCAATATTTTTACATGAAATTATAAAATTAGTATTTGATTATATTATTATATTATGCATGAAAAATTTCAAATTTATTGTAGAATGATGTATTTTTAACTTTTGGTATAAAAATAGATTTGTAAAAACAATGATATTTTGATATAATTCTAATTAGTGGAAATAAATGGGACTTGTATATTTTAAATTAAAAATTTATTTTACCGAATCTTTTTTGAAGGGATTAAAACATTTAGGAGAAGAATATGAAAAAGGTTTTTTATTTTTGTTTTTTAGTACTATGTATACTAACATTAACTGCCTGTGATAATAGTCGAACTGAAATTACATTAAGCAATGAAGAAAAAGCATTGCTGATAAGAGAAGTTGATTATTATGAATCAATTGTAGAATTTAAAGCAACATTAAAATTAGAGAATTTTAAAATTGAAAATAAAACAATGAATATTGAGTTTTCAACAAATCAATTTTCTAATCTTTATGGTAGTGATAAATTTTTTTATTCAGAAGCTTTTTATAAAACAACTGAATCAGCTACAAATAATACAGCAATCGCTGATTCCTTAATTTATGATGATGGCGTTTTTTCATATCAAAGAAATAGTGATGGATCTAGCGCTAACGTTAATAAAGTAAAATATCCAACTGAACTTAATACCTATATTGAGTTATATGGTGGATTTAAATTATCAGAATGGTTACAAGATGTTAATTATGATTCAATAAAAGTCTTTGAAATTAATAATATTACCGAAATCGAAATTACAGTTAGTAAAGCAAAAGTTGATTCTCTAATTAGTTATTATAATTTAGGGTTTTCTTTTGATATATTTAATGATAATTTTAATCTACCTGTTGTCTTAACAATTGATAAAAGTAATCATTTATCTCAAATTAAAGTTTCCACTTATGATTTAACCTTACAATCAGGGAAAGTTACAGAATTACTTTTTGATATTAGTTATAATGCTAACAAGCCTCAACTGCCAACAAGTCAAGAACTGTCTACTTATTCATTATTTGAACAAGCTACCTTTGAAGTTACATTTAATGCTAATGGTGGCGTCATTAATGGCAATAACAAAATCAGAGTTATTCAACATCAAACGATTGAAGAGTTTCCGATTATTAGTAATCAAGGATATGATTTTGGTGGATGGTATCAAGATAATGGGGAAGAAGTTACGGAAACTACCGTTATTGATTCCGACATAACCCTTTATGCAAGTTGGGATGGGGTTTTTGAATATAAACAATTTACCGAAGATGAGTACTATGTTCAAAAATATCTTGGCGAAGATCGTAACATCACGATTCCATCTTGGCGCTATCGAGGGTTACCTGTAACCGGAATTGTCCTCTTAGAATCAGCTAATCCCCTTGAACAAATAACAATTAGTGAAGGATTTTTATATATCGATCAACATGCGTTTTCAGATCAAAACGAATTAAAGAAAGTTATCATCCCCTCTAGTATTGTTGAAATTAGTGAAACTGCCTTTATTTCTGTTTCAAGTTTAGAAACAGTTGAAGTAGATGCAAATAATTTGCATTATTCAGCCGTTGCTGGTGTTTTATTTAATAAAACAAAAACAACTTTAATTGTATATCCTGCTTCAAAAGCTGATTCTTCATATACTGTTCTTTCAAGTGTTGTTCATATAAATGATCAAGCATTTGCTAATACACAATATCTTAAAAATATAACTCTATCTGATTCTTTAGAAACAATTGGTAAGGGAGCATTTTTCTTAAGTAAAATAGAAACAGTTGATTTATCAAGTAACATTAAGTTAAAAGAAATTAGTGAGGAATGTTTTTATAATACTATTAATTTAAAAGTAATTTATATTCCTTCAAGTGTTGAAGTAATCAAAAAAAATGCTTTTCATTCAAGTGGTCTTGAACAACTTACATTCCTTAATGATAGTAAAATAGAGGAAATTGAAACAGAAGCATTTGCCAATACAAATCTTCTTGCCTTAAATTTACCTAAAAACTTATCAACAATTGGCCCTTATGCCTTTAAGGGTAGTAAAATTAGCTCAATCGATTTTTCTAACAATATCGCTTTAACTTCGATTGGGGAATATGCTTTTAGTTATCTTGATCATATAAAGAGCATTGATATTCCGTCATGGGTCCAAAGCATTGGATTTGGAGCGTTTGCTAATACTAAATTGGAAAGCATGACCTTACCATTTGTCGGGAAAGATCCTGCTGCAAATGATAACTCATCATTATTTGGATATATCTTTGGTGCAAATGAATTTCAAAATGAAAGTGTTCCAGAGACTTTAGAAGTAATCACTATTACTGGTGCATACCCAATCAAAGCTAATGCTTTTGCAAATCTATCAAATGTGAGAGAAGTTTATTTAAGCCCTGAGATTAATGATCTTGGCCTTGGAATCTTTAAAAATATGTCCGCCTTAACAACCCTTTCTTTAACGCTCGATAATATTCATCTTGGTTATTTATTTGGGGTAGTTGAATATTATAATCAAAATCAATATGTTCCATCATCATTAAGAAATATCTATTTAACAGGAACTAATGTTAGTGATTTTGCATTTTCTAATCTTGAAACTATTAATAATCTTACATTTGCTGAAACCATTACCACAATTGGTGAAGGTGCTTTCATCGGAATGAGTGCTCTATCGAAAATAGTCATTCCAGAAAATGTTATAAAAATAGGTCCATATGCCTTTGGTGGCAATGATAATGCGTCAATTTATGTGATGGCATCAACCAAACCAAGTGGTTGGGATAATGATTGGAATGGGTCGAGTCCCGTCTTTTGGAATACAAAAGAAGCGTTTGAAGATGGATTATATCAGTTCTTTATTTCCAATGATAATAAAGTTGTCATTACCAAATACTTAGGAACAGATCCTGATGTTTACATCCCTAAACATCTTAACGGATTTGAGGTTATTGAAATCGGTGAAGAAGCTTTCGCGCACAATCAATTCATTAAAAACTTATCTATTCCTGATAGTGTAAAAGTAATCGGTAAAAGAGCATTTTTAAATAGTTCAATTGAAATGATTATGTTTGAACAAAATAGCAAATTAACTGTGATTGATATCGAAGCATTTGCTGATACTGCATCTTTAGGTAGTATTTTACTTCCGGCATCCTTAACGAAATTAAATGAGGGTGCATTTAAGAATAGTGCAATTGGAGAAGTTGATTTTGTTGAAAACTCTTTACTAACGTTAATTGACCGCAGTGTTTTTGAAAATACTCAAAACCTTAATAAGATTATAATTCCTGCTAGTGTTGAAGTAATTAATCCATTTGCTTTTTATTTTAGTGGAATTAATGAAGTCATCTTTTTAGAAAATGGAATCTTAAAGGTAATTGGCGAAGGGGCCTTTTCTAATACCACTAATTTAGTTCGGATTGAACTTCCGAAGTCAATTGAGCAAGTTGGTAGAGTTGCGTTTGCTTCTAGTGGTTTAACTGAAGTATTATTTGCAATAGATGGTTCATTACGACATATCGATTTTGGTGCTTTTCAAAATGTCTCTAACCTCGAAAATATTCAACTGCCATTTTTAGGTGGTGATGAGGTTAATACTCATTTTGGTTATATCTTTGGAGCATCTTCAGCAAATAATCAGGATTTTTATCTTCCAAAGTCGCTAGTAAAAGTATCGGTATACGGAACTGAAATCGGAAAGAATGCCTTTTACGGAGTTGAATCGATTAGGGAAGTATTTATTGCGGCAACTGTTTTAATAATCGATGAGAATGCCTTTTACAATTGTTTAGTTGAAACAATTTTCTTTGAAGAAGGTAGTTTATTAAAAACGATTGGTTATCGGGCTTTTTATGGAGCTACTAACTTAAAAAATCTTGATTTACCTTCATCATTAGAACAAATCACTAATGAAGCTTTTATTAATACGAAAGCGTTACGAGTAATTACGTTTCCTGCTAGTTTAATAAGTATCGGAAATCGAAGCTTTTATGATAGTGGAATTGAAGAAATATATTTTTCTGAAAACAGTTTATTAGAATCAATTGGTGAAAGAGCATTTAATAATATCATGCAAACAACATTGGTTCTACCTAATAGTTTAAAAATAATCGGCTTTGATGCTTTTGGAACTTGTCCAAATCTTCTTAGTATCACCTTGCCATTTTTAGGAGCTAATGCTGAAATCAATGAAAATTCTTATTTAGGATATATTTTTGGAGCTGCTTATGGAGCGATTCATTTTTTTGTTCCTGTTTTAGAAACAGTAAATCTGACAAATGCTTTAGAAATTATGCCTTTTGCCTTTTATGGACTTCAAACAGTTAAAACAGTACATCTTCCTGATAATCTAAAAGTTATCTCTAACTTTGCCTTTTCGGAAATGACTAATTTAGAATCAATTTCAATTCCGGATCATGTTGAAATAATTGGGGGCTTTGCATTTTTTAATAGTGGTTTAAAAAGCGTATTGTTTAGCGATAATTCACAGTTATTGAAAATTGGTGAAGATGCCTTTAGTAATACATTCCTTGAATCATTAATTGTTCCGGCATCGGTTGAAGAAATCGGCTTAGGAGCATTCACTAATATTCCGACTCTAACTATGATCACATTACCGTTTTTAGGTGGAAGTAAAACTGACACCAATTCTTTCGGCTATATCTTTGGTGCAAATGATGGTTATATGCATAGTCTTGTACCATTATCACTTAAGACTATTGTGATTTTGGAACTTGATGATATTTATGATTTTGCCTTTAATGATTTACCTCAAGTTGAAGAAATCATCATCCCAAATACATATAAGAAGATTGGAATGTATGCCTTTTATAATTGTGGAATCACTAGCTTTATCATTAATAAAGATGTGGAAACGATTGGGGAATATGCCTTTTATAATAGTAAGATTACCTCACTACAAATCGAAGCAGGAAGTAAGTTAACTTCGATTGGAGATTATGCGTTTGCGGAAATAGATATCAGATCATTTATGATTCCAAAGGGAGTTAATGAATTAGGAAGTTTTGTTTTTGAAAACAGTAGTCTTGAAGTGCTTAGCTTTGAAGAAGGTTCATCTTTAACTGTAATCAAAGAATATGGATTCTATGGATTAAATAATTTAACTTCATTAACATTACCTGATAGTTTAGTTGAGATTGGTAAATATGCCTTTGGTAATGCTCGCTATATAACAGAACTTGTAATTGGTAATCATGTAACGACAATTGGACGTGGTGCGTTAGTCGGAGTGAATAATTTAGTTACCTTAACAATTCCTTTTGTTGGTGGAAGTAAGTCGTTAGATGAACAATATCAACATTTAGGGTATCTTTTTGACGGTTTAGCGATTGAAACAGCAAATAATTTTGTGCCGTCAACGTTATTAACCGTTAATGTAACCAATACCACATATGTCGGTGATTATGCTTTTTGTTATCTATCAAATATTAAAGAAATCAACTTACCAGATAATTTGGTTAGTTTCGGCCATGCTAGTTTCTTAGGAACATCCTCATTATCAAGAATTGTTATTCCTTCAAGTGTTAGTGAAATATCTCCATATTGTTTTATGAGTAGTGGAATTGAAGAAATTGTTTTTGGTGAGGATAGTAATATTCAAATTATTAGAAACAATGCCTTTGAACAAACCTTTAGCCTAAAATCAATTTATCTTCCTGCAAATGTTATGCAAATTGAATCTTCAGCCTTTAATCGTTCTTACATTGAAGAAGTGACATTTGGTGAAGGTTCTTCACTTGAAGTGATCGAAGATTATACCTTCTATTCAACGTGGCTTAAGAAGATCAATTTACCATCAACTATTAAGTCAATTGGAAAATATGCTTTTACTTATAGTAATTTAAGTGAACTTAGTTTTGATGCTGATGCGGCCTTAGAAGTGATTGATGATTATGCATTTTCAAACATGTATTTTCTAACCCTTGTAAATCTACCGAAAAACATTAATTATTTTGGTAAAGGTGTCTTTTTTAATTGTAATAATGTAACTGATTTAAAAGCACCATACCTTGGACAAAGTCCCGAAAAAATCACTAATCTTTCAATCTTAGGTTATTTATTTGGTGCAAATAATTATAGTGATCAAAAGGATTATGTTCCTGAAGTTTTGGTTAATGTTGAAATATATGAGCAAATAACAGTTCCTGATTATGCTTTTTATAATCTTCAAACAATTGAAAATATTACCCTATCAATCAATTCAACAAAGATCGGTCAATATGCCTTTTATAAAACAACTAACCTGAATGCTATAGTGATTCCAGCTAAGGTAAGTGTCATTGGTGAATATGCTTTTAAGAATTCAGGAGTTACATCGATTTCTTTTGAAGAGGATTCGGTTTTAGAATTAATTAGCAGTTATGCCTTTAGTGATACTGTTTTTGAAAGAATTACCATTCCTGCAAGTTGTAAAACAATTGATCAGTATGCATTTAATAATGCAACTATCTCGGAATTTGAATTTGTTGAGGGTAGCTTATTAGAATATTTGGGGAAATATGCATTTAATAATTGTATGTACTTAACAACAATTGCGATTCCGGATTCGGTCACATTTATCGGTAATGGAATCTTAAAAAATGCTTGTAGTTTATCAAAGATTACTCTTCCTTATATCGGTGCATCACTAAATGCATCAACGATCTTTGGATATCTATTTGATAGCATTTCACATTATGACCATAAAACAACCGTTCCTAATTCGTTAGAAGAAGTTATTATCACTAAAGATAATGAGATATATGATGATGCTTTTAGGGAAATTGATAGTATCAAGTCAATTGTCCTTCCAAATACAATCCAAAAAATCGGACATATGGCCTTCTACAATATGGCTAATTTAAATAGCATTAATATCCCAGACTCCGTTTCAATCATTAGTGGTTATGCTTTTAGTAATTCTTATAATATAACCGAGTTACTAATCCCATCATCAGTGACGGAAATTGGTAACTATGCGTTTTCATCATTAACTAACCTAACAAATTTAGTTATACCAAATAGTGTTGAAAAAATCGAAATTGGAGCTTTCGCCAATACGAATCTTACAAGTATTAGCTTACCATTTATCGGAAGAAGTGCAAATGCGGAAGCGGAATATGCTCATTTTAGTTATGTTTTCGGAGCCTTAACTTATAATCAGCCAAATAAAGTTCCTGCTAACTTGGAACAAGTTACAATTACTGGTGATACAAAAGTTGTTGACTATGCCTTTTATGAATTATATGGCATTATTGAATTAACATTTATTTCAAGTATCACTGAGATTGGACCAAAGGCCTTTTATAAAACGAATCTTTATTTAATTAATATTGGTGAAGATAATCCAGATTATCAAAACGTTGATGGCGTTATTTATAATTTAGATCAAACTGAGTTGATATTATATCCAAGGAATTTAACTGAAATTAGCTTTACAGTTCCATCATCGGTAAAGAAGATTCGTGATTATGCCTTTAATAATGCAAATCTTCATTATGTTTACTTTGAAAATGATAATAACTTAGAAGAAATGGGCTTTGGAGCATTTCTTAATACCCAACTCTTTGGACTTTCAGTTCCATTTGTTGGCCAAAATCTTGATACCAATCGATATTTTGGTTATCCGTTTGGGGCCGATACAGCTGAAAATCAAGCTTCATTTATTCCTTCATGTTTAGTTTCAGTTACCGTTTTAGGTGGAACAGAGCTTGATATGTGGGCCTTTGCCAACCTTTCAAATATTCTAGCTGTTTACTTACCATCAACATTGACTAAGATCGGTTATGAAGCTTTTGCAAATACAACATCATTAATGAAGATAAAAATTCCAAAAAGTGTTGAAAGTATCTCTGACTATGCTTTTAGTAGTAGTGGGATTACCGAATTTATTGTTGAAGAGGGTAGTAATTTAGTTAGTATTGGAGCCTATGCTTTAGCTAACACAAATAATATCGAAAAGATTAGTGTTCCGTTTGTTGGTGCAAGTATAGATGCGGAAGGAAATGCTGCCGTTTTCGGAGCTATCTTTGGAGCATCAAGCTATATGCATCATCAAAATTGGGTTCCTGAATCTTTAGAAACGGTTATTATCACTGGTGGCACATCGATTATAAATCATGGTTTTGCCTTTATTGCAAATCTTAAAAACATTACCTTCCCTAATACTTTAACTACTATTGGTTATAATGCCTTTTACGGAACCGGAATTAAGGAATATTTGATTCCTGCTAGTGTAACGACCCTTGGTAGTAATGCTTTTGGGATAAATACGGAAGTTGTTACCTTTGAAGAAGGTAGTTTATTAGAAACCTTAAGCGATAACGCTTTTGCTAATCTAACAAACCTTAAAGAAGTAACTCTTCGCGAAGGTTTATTAACAATTGGATATGGTGCCTTTCGTGGCACAACCTCTTTATCAACCCTTACAATCCCTGAATCAGTAACAAGTATTGATACAGCTGCTTTTGCAAATTGTGTCTTTGAAGAAATAGTGATTCCGAAAAATGTTGAATATATTGGAAATGGGGCGTTTAGTAACTGTAATAATTTACGAACATTAACAATTCCATTTGTTGGTATCACTCGTGATTCGGAACGAACATTAGCAATCTTCGGAGCCATCTTTGGCGCACCGTATATGTTTGATCAATATCAATATGTTCCAACTTCTTTAGAAACGGTGATTGTTACTAATACTACAACAATTAAGGATTATGCATTAAATGGCTTAATTAATATCAAAAGTTTAACATTACCTAACACCTTAACGAGTCTTGGAAAATATATCATAATGAATAGCGGAATTGAAGTTGTTACGTTTGAAGAAGGAAGCATTCTTGAACAAATTGATGAATATGCGTTTGCTTCAACATTTGCCCTAACAACCATCACCATCCCATCAAGTGTTAAATATCTAAATAATTGTGCATTTTTAGGCGCTTCTGGTTTACAAACAATTGAGATTCCATCAACTATCCTTCGAATTGATACTAATGCTTTTAGTTCAACTGGATTAACAGAAGTGTTTGTTCCAAATACCGTGACTTATATTGGAAATAATGCCTTTGGGAATACCCAATCACTTACTAAGATTTCGCTACCATTTATTGGAACATCTTTAAATGAAGAATATTATAATTACTTTGGTGCGATTTTTGGAGCAATGAATTATGATAATCAATATTCATCGATTCCTTCAACTCTTGAAGAAGTTATTATTAGGGGTGGAAATGTCGTTGCTGATTATGCATTCTATGGTGTTAATGTGAAGAAAATATCATTACCTGCATCGATAAGCACAATCGGTAAACATGCCTTTGATCGTTGTGGAATTGAAGAAATCACCTTTGCACAAAATAGTGTCCTTTCACTAATTGATGAATATGCCTTCTTTTATGCTTGGAATCTATTAAGCATCATTATCCCAGAAAGTGTTCATACAATCAATCAATTTGCGTTTATGCTTAATCATCAAGATTTCATCATTTATGCAAAAATAAGTGAAGAACCTTCATCATGGGATTTAAACTGGAAGACTTATGATACTCAAGTTGTATGGAGTTATGAAGATTAGACTTCTAACTTACTTTATTATAAAAAAAAATAATGAGCACTTCATTTGAACTGCTCATTTTTTTCGTTTACAATTTTTTCTGCCCATTTCTTGATTTGATCCCAATCTCTTATATCTGTATTTGGAGTATTCTTGGCAAACCATTTAAAGAGAAATGATAATTTAGATAAATCGAATTTTCCTCCAAACATCGCAATTTCTTTTATTTTTAATAATGGATATAAAGCCAATTCTTTATGTAACTGATTCCAAGAATCTTTCCATTCAGCTTCATCATAGGGGTCATGGGTTGGTCCTAAAATAAATAGATAAATATTTTTGTTTTGTAGTTTTTGTGTAAATTTATTCAAAAACTTTTTCACATCCTTTTGTAAGTGAAACATTAGTAGAGGTGCACCGATGATGATCGTATCATAAGACTCTATACCTTTTACTTCCTGAATCGGTTTTATCTCGGTGATATATGCGTTATTCTTTAGGATTTGAAAAATGTAATTTGCAACTTCGGCTGTTGAACCATATTTAGTTCCATAGGTTATCAATGCTTTCATTATCTTCACCTCATTTTATAAATTTTAATCAGTTTTATTCCAAGTAATAGATGCCATATCAATAATAATAATCCGCCAATGGGAAGACAAATGACTGATACTTTTGCACTACTTGATAGGGGGAAGAAGACATAAGCAAAACAATAGATAATATCTAAACCACCAGCAATTATACCAATCCATGATGTAAATTTTGAAAAGATTAATGATTGTAACATTGTTAGTGACATAATGAGGGTTGCGATAGCAACAAACAATAAACTGATAAATCCTGGCATACTTGTAAATGCACCAGAACTAAAGCGTCCATGGGCAAAAAGTGCATAACCTGCAGAAATCAACTCTTTTTGAAGATTTACATCTGTTGTTTGAGCATACTGTTCACTTAAAGAAACAATCGAAAAAGCGATATTTGAACTAAAATAGGTTGTAATGCCAATTAGAAAAAGAACCAGTGCAAGAACTAAAATGCTTTGATGATTTTTCTTTAAGATGATATATAACGATAAAAATAAAGGGATTAGTAAAATATAATTTATAACATCAAAAAAATGCAAATAAGTTAACCCTAAAAAACGATTTGTTTGAAGAAGATTAAAATAATCTTCGATAGAGATGGGGTTAATATTACTGAACAAGCCAATCTCAACAGCTAAGTTTCTTCTAAAAAGAATACTAGCTAATAAAGCCATGATCCCTCCAATTAAGAAGAGGGGTTTATAGCTTGAAACATGATCAAAATCTGAATTTTCCATTTAAAATAAGCCTCTTTTCACAATCAATTTTACCACTTTTTGGGAGAATTTCAATTAAATTTATAAAAAATAAATCGATTATTATCAAATTTTGATATCTTTACATTAAATTTATCTTATTTTTCTCCAAATTTTTATTAAAAATAGTGAAGAAAAAAAGTTTTGTTGAAGATTGTTTAAAATTGGCAGATATAGTATAATAAAGATAATGATTTTTTAAAATGCTTATAAGGAGAAGATTTGTGGAAAATTGTGATCATTATCGAATATTTATTGCTTACCATGGAACTTATGATTTAGAAGAAGGTTCAATTGAAAAAGCCAGAGCACTTTATTTTTATTTGAAGAACAAAAACATTAACTGTTATTTCTTTCCGGAAATGAAAAACTATGAGTTTGGTCAAACTCCGATTATTGCTGCTCATAGTGATTTATTTTTGTTAGTTGCTAATCAAAATATAAAAACCAACCAAATTAATGAAGTATGCTCTAATGGCTTATGTCAGGAAATTAAAGCGTTTTATGATCAAATTTATAGTCAAAAACGCTCTAAAGGCTCGGCTCGAGTATATACTTATCATAACTTAAGTATGGAGAAAGCTAATGATTTACATTTGATGTTTAATAACGTCGAACATTTTAATGAGAGCCGCTTTGGAGTTGATAAATGTTTCGAAGATGTTTTAGCTTGGGTTTCATCTTTTAACTTAGAAAAAAATATTATAATTAACCATCAACAAGAAAATGAAATAAGAAAGAGTATTACAATAAATGATTTATATGAACAATCAAGGTCTCATTTTCGTAATAGCATTAAAGATATTTGTGATATACCTGATGATGACTTTAAAGTGATGTTTGATAAGTATTCAAAATTATTTGCATGTAATATTGAACTTAAAGAAGAAAATTATTTTAATGTCGATGATGATATTTTCAATTTTTTAATTGAAAAAATTGAAAGTTGTTCTAATCAAAATATCTTAAAAATTACTGGAAATAACGGCTCTGATAAAAACACTTTAATTCAGATGTTGTATATATCACTTTATAAACGTTCATTGTTAGGATTAAATGATTATATTCCTTTTTATATAAATATCAATAATTATGAAAAAGAAGATTATGGTTCATGTAGTGATATCAATAAGTATATTAGGGAACGAATTGACAAAGACTTATCAATCTTTATGGATTATATTAGTCTTACACCTAATAAAATCCCTATTATCTTTGTTGATGGATTAAGAACTTTTAAAATCTGTCGAACTTCAACTGAATACATGGTTGATTCAATTATCTCAAAAAATAAGTGTATCCGTAAAATTGTTAGTGTTGATACGGGATATGAACAAAATCGGGCTCGTCGAAATGAAATCAGCAGCTTAGCCCCTTCAACATTCAAATATATTTTAAAGGTAAAATCAATTGATTTAGAAAATGAAAAACAATGTTTGAAGTTCTTATCAAGGTATAATGATATCTTTGAGATTGGCGATATTGAGTATATTTATGCAAAGTTAAGAAGTATTTTCTTTTATGAAGTAGATTCCTATATTATTAGATTAACAGTTGATTTACTAAATGTAAATCATGATAATAAGAACTTAACAATTAGCGACTTGTATCATGAACTTTCAATGAAGCATTTATATTATAAAGAAGAAGAATTAATGAAAACAGCAAAGCATGCTTTTGATTTCCTTTATACTGATATTGTTTTCGATGATAAAGAAGTGTTTGCGGAGCGAGGCTGGACTTTAATCAAAAGACATAGCACGTTTGTTGACTATTTAATCGCATATTATTATATTAATAAATTAAGAACTTTTAAAGAAAAAGAAGATTTAGATTTTTTTGAGATTTTATTGCCAAAAGAAATTACGAGATTTATTATTCCTTTAATTAATAAGAATCCTATCATTCAAGAGAATATTATCAAAATTGCAAGAAATTGGTATTATGATTTAGGTGCATATGGCAAGAGCGAAATGACATTCTGGCTTGGTCGTCTTGAGATAAAGAAGTACAAGGAAGAAGGGGTATCGCTCCTTAATGAATTTTACTTAAAACAAAAGGAATTAATCAACTCTAAAAAAGCAAAAGGGAATTATTCGTTAACGGACTTAAAAATGGATATGTTTTTGCTTCGAGGGATTTATGTTAGTTTGATATATTCTGGGGATGAAGATTTATTAAATGAATATCTCTTATTACTGCTTGAAGATAAATTATCTAATCTGATTAATCGTGGTTTTCATTTGGAATACTATGGTGATAAACCATATGATGCCAATAAAAACATGCTTGATTTTGAGGATAATTATGAAGTTGGCGAAAAGACAATGAAGCATCTAACAAAAAAACTGTCAGTTAAGATGAAGGGGTCTAATTATTCTCCAACCTTGAAGTTAGATTTGTTTACGCTTTGTTCACTAATCCAAGCTCGGATTGAAACAAATGATAATCATGAAAAGTTCTTTCAAAGATATGGAACTTCAAAGAAGTTCTATTACAAAGAGTGTGAAGAGTGTTTAAATAAATATATTAATCAACTAAGTTCTTCCACAAAGGATAAACTTTCACTTTATTTTATGATGTTTTATGAAGATATTAAAATCTTTAATAATAGTGAATATAACAACATTTCATCAATTATGTATGATACATGCACAAAAGTCTCAGAAATTGAGCGAACTGGGTGGATTCATCTTTTAATTCCCCAAAGCGACCGAGAAACTGTTTCTGAACATATTTATAATACATGGATAATGGGAATGTTATATCTTCCTGATGAGATTGATTATCGGGGTAATGATTATGATAAAGAGAAGATCTTAAAAATGATTCTAATTCATGATTTAGGTGAAGCTGTCACCGGTGATATTGCCAAACCTTTGAAAAAAGAAAATCCTCGTCATGAAGAAGAAGAGGATAAGGTGATGAGAAAGTTAATGTTGAAGGGGACATATGAGAGTGTTGAAAATCTAAATGATTATTATTTGCTTTGGGATGAATTCAACAAATCTGAATCAATTAATGCAAAAATAGCAAAAGATTTAGATGTCATCCAAATGCTTTATCAGTTTTGTAAATACTATCTCAGGTATCCTAGTAAGTTTACTGAAGAAATCAAAGAGAATTGGTTTCTTCACATTAACAGTATTCAAACTAAAGTTGGTAAAGAAATCTTTTCGAAACTAATTAAACATAATACCGAATATAGTGCTCTTTTTTAAGGAGGGTAAAAAATGGATAACATGAATGAAAAACTGAATATTGTGATATCAATCCTTGAAAAAGTATCTGCTAACACCCAAAGTGATGCGGAGACGGCACTGATGTATATCAGAAAGTCAACAGAAGCGATTTGTTCTTCGGTATTTGAAGCAATTACCGGTAAGACGGTATCAGGGAAAATGTTGAATGATTATCTTAATTATTTCTCTCAAAATAATTCAATTCCCGAAGAAATCGTCGCTGCAATTCGCTCAATACAAGTGTATTGTAATCCTGCTGCTCATTATGCTGTTAGAATTGAACAATATTCAAAGGCAATAAATCCTGCTCTTTATTCACTAGCGTTAATAGTTGACTGGTTTTTTAAAGATTATTTAAGAAGACCAGTACCGATTAATTTGCATAGTGGGACGACAATTGGTTCATCATTACAGATAAATGAAGTTTTTAAACACTTCGAAGAAACTAAAACATTAAGAATTGGTTGTATTGCCTTTCCACCATTTATGGATTATAAAAAGCAAAATGGTAATATCGTCTATGAAGGCTACTATTATCACTTGTTTAAAAGATTAGGAGAAATTCATAATTTAAAAATTGAATTTTCGCCTTTAAGAAATGAATTAGTTGAGCAAAAGCTCATAAATAAAGACATTGATTTAATGGCATGTTGGGTTTCTAATGAAAATAGGTTAACAAAATTTGACTTTATCTTAAAAACTTTTAGAATTTCAATAGGCGGTATTGTTAGAAAAGATTATCATGATATTGTAAGTATTCGTGATTTAAAGAATAAACCAGTGCGGATATTAACATGTAAGGGTGAGATTGGAGATTATATTGTTCATAACAAATTAAATATCGTTGATGAAACAACGAACATCAATCGGATTGAAACGAGCGATTTATCGCATCTATTTCAAATGGTTGAAAGTGGCATTAGTGATATTGCGATAACCGACAATATGACATGTCAGCATTATTTGATTAATCACCCAAACAGTAACTTAAAAAACATCTTTTTAGTTCAGCCTTTGTATACTGATGAAGTGGGAGTTGTGGTTGCGAAAAAGCAAGATTTGTTAGTCAAATATCTTGAAGAAGCAATGCAACCAATAATCTCATCAGAGGAAATGATAAAACAAGAAGATGAAATCTTAAATTTTTATCAGAATGCGGTGTTACTTAATGGATAAATTAATAAATAAAATCTATGTTGCCTCAAATCTTGAAATTGATATTAAAGGGTTAGAGCAATCCTTTCCGGGGATTCAATTTTCCTACCAATATGATGCTTTTACTGATGCCTTAATATGTTTTTCCATTCCTGATGAAGTTGACTTAGCTAATATTAAATGGATTCATTGTTTAGGGGCTGGAGTTGATAAGATTCTAGAAGCTAATGACCTTATCCCTCGAAATACTTTGATTACTAGAACGGTTGAATCACTCCCTGAAAAAATGGTTCAGTATGTAATGTTAGCAGTTCTTTCTGACCTTTATAATTTACATATCCTCAAACAAAATCAACTAAATCATCAATGGAAGCGACTTTCTCCAAGAGATAATCATGGATCGGTCTTAATTTTTGGAACGGGAGCGATCGGCCAAAAATTAGCCCAAGCTCTAACAAGCCACGGTTATCATGTTCTTGGTGTCTCTAAATCAGGGATAAAAAAAGATGGGTTTAACCAAGTTTATCAAAATTATCATGATATCGATGTTGAAGATATTGATATCATCATTAATGCCCTACCTTTGACTAAAGACACCACTGGTTTCTTTGATAATAAACTTTTTTCAACATTTAAAAACTATCTATATATTAATATTGGTAGAGGCAAAACCCATGACGAAAAAGCCCTTTATGAACAATTACAAATGGGAAATATCCGTTTAGCTTATGTTGATGTTTTTGCAACAGAACCATTACCTGAAAATCATTTTCTATGGGATACACCTAATTTGATCATTACTCCTCACATTGCGGCCATGACAGATAATTATGATCTTACCAAGAGCGTTGCTGAAACACTAAAGAAGATTAATAATGATCTGCCACTAACAAATAAAGTAGATCGAAGAAAGGGTTACTAAGATATGTATGATATCTTTATTGCTGTAAGTAAAGAATATGAAATTTTAAGAAAAGATGATGAACTGTTAGTAAACTCGTTAGAAAAACGAGGATTAAAGGTAAAAGTAGTCGTTTGGGATGATGAATTAGTTAACTGGATTGAAACCAACGCAGTTTTGATTACCTCAACTTGGGATTATACAAGAAAAATCAAAGACTATCTCGATTGGGTTAAATTTATTGCAAAGGATCATATCCTCATTAATCCACTATCAGTGATTCTTTCAAACTATGACAAACATTATCTATTTTGTTTAAACGAGTTAGGAATTTTGATTCCTGAAACATATATTGTGAAAACAATTGAAGACTATAGATTTGCTTCAACTCACTTCAAGGATGAAGTGGTTGTAAAACCAGTTATTAGTGCTGGTGGACGCAATACATTTAAAATCAATATTAATGATACTAACTTTGTCGAGGAGATGTTGAAGCGTCATCAGGTATTAATGGTCCAAGAGTATCTAAAATCAATTGAAACCGTCGGCGAATTTTCAACAATTCAAATCGATCAGAAAATCATCCATACAATCCAAAAACGTGCTGCTCAAGGAGAGTTTCGAATTCAATCTCATTATTTGGGAATTGAAGAACTTGTAAATTCACTTGATGAAAAACAACAAGCCTTTATTGACAGGATTATAAAACATATTCCTAATGAAGCCCTTTACGCTCGTATTGACTTTTGTTTGAATAATCAAAATCAATATGTACTTATGGAACTAGAAATGATAGAACCTAGTTTATTCTTAGAACATAATCCGTTATCAGCTGATCTTTTTGCTGATGCCATTATTCGAAAAATACGAGGTGAATGATAATGAAATTAATAAATAAAAAAGAACAAGTTACACCTGTTTTAATTAAATCATTAGTTGAATTATTTTCCCATGAATATTGGACTGATAAAAGAACTATCGATGATGTAAAGCATCTTTTAGAACATTCATATTCGTTTGTGATGATTGTAGATGAGGAAGAACAAGAAGTACTTGGATTTGGAAGAACACTATCTGATGGATACCATGCGATGATGATATATGATGTGATTGTGAAGAATGAGTACAGAAAACAAGGTATTGGTCAAAAAATTGTACAGACTATTTTGGATGATGCAAAAAAGATTGAAATAATTGATTTGCTATGTAAAGATTATAATTTACAGTTCTACGAAAAGATAGGATTTCAAAAAGAGCAAACATTAAATGTGATGCGTATCAAACAGGATCTTAAATAACATTTAAAAAATTTATATATTCAATATAGCGCTTCTAATCAAAGAAGTGCTTTTTAATTGATAGTAAAATTGTGTTGACCATAGATAACGATTTTTATATAGAAATATCGAATAAAGTCTATTTTTACTCTTTTATCTAAATTAAAAACTAAAATATGACAATTTTCAACATTTCCTTTTGACATATTTATCCATTATTAGTATAATTTAATTACTTCAGTAGATTTTCTGAAGAAAACTTTGTGGAGGGAATATGGAAATAAAGTTTGAATGTAGAAAAAGCTTGTGGTTTGGAATAAAAACCTTCTTATTGTCACTTATTATTTTAGGCATAGGGATTTCTGCTTTTTTTATAAGTGACTTATGGATTTTTGGGCTCATTATAGTTTTTATTGGTATTATCATCCCACTAGTTAAATTTTTAGAATTATCTAGTCAAAGGATCATATTTTACGAAAATAAGATAATTAGAACAATGGGATTTTTCACAAGAAGGCAAATCTCAATTCCAATCACTAAAATTGTTGCTGTTACGATGAATCAACCCTTTTTAGGAAGAATACTAAATTATGGAGATGTCTTTATTGATGTCGTTGGTAGATGGGATGCAAATTGCATTGGAGTTAAAAAACCAATTGCTTTAAAAAATTACGTTGAAAAGGTAATGGACCAAGCAAATTATTCAGAATTAAATACTGTTATATTAGAGAAGTGAGGGGTTATATGAAAAAATTATTTTATTTTTTATTTATTATTTTATCTTTATCTTTATTTAGTATTGGATGTAATACTGAAAATAATGATACTGAGTATTCAATTACGATTTTAAATAGTGACGGAGGTTCTATTTCCTCATCACACACGAAAGCCAAAGTAGGAGAAGAGGTATCTTTAACAATCTCTTTAGATGCAAACAAAGAGTTAGAACAATTAGTTGTCAAAAGTCGATCAACTAGCATTACTGTAAATAATAACAAGTTCATTATGCCTGCTAGTAATGTTGAAGTATCAGCTAGTTTTAGAGATATAGAAACTGAATATGATATTACGATTTCTAATGCAAATGGAGGATCAGCATCATCATTAAAACATAAAGCAAATGCAGGAGACAATATATCATTAACAATTACTCCTGAAACAGGTAAAGAACTTGATGAGTTATTGGTTAAATGTGGACAAACTGAGATTGAAGTCAATAACAATGAATTCACAATGCCAGAAGGTAATGTAGAAGTTAGTGTAACATTTAAAAACATAATCTATTCAATTACATTTGAAACATATGATGGAGGTTCTATCACCCTTGCAAATGCTCTAAATGAGGTTATTTTTGGAGCTCAAATTAATTTAAATATTAATCCTAATATTACAAAAGTCTTAAAAGCAGGTTCGTTATCATATTTTGATGGTAGTAATAATGTAAATATAGATGGTGATACTTTCACCATGCCAGCAAGCAATATTACAATTAGAGCAGAATTTGAGAATCTAATTGCAAAAGTTGTTGATACAATCGTTACATCATCGATGAAAATGCCTGATCCATGGGTGTTCCTTCCCGATGCTTTTGCTTTAGAAAATAGAGTTTATTCAGGCCCACATACAATAGACTATACAGAATTTGTAAGTATTTCTAATATTCCAACGATTGGAATGGGAAAACAAATGAATGTTTTATATGATATCATGATTGATATTGAAAATATACTTACAGTTGTCACTCCAGTGTATGGTGCAGCTCAAGGAATAGCAGATCTATATCAAACTTTTGTTAACAATAATCCTGATAATTATTCAAACTTTGAAGGGTCATATGGAGGTTTCCAATTTAAAATTACTCTTGTTGAAGATCAATTTGATATTTTAATTGGTTTTGGTTCGATTGCAATTGAATTATATTCAAATGGAAACGGTGAAACCTTAAGTTATGGAGGAAGAATTCAATTAACAGATGGGAATGCAATTCGTTATGATATTACGGATAATTCATTCAAAGTAGCTACGCGCTTATTGGGTGTTAACAGAACTCAATTAGAATTTGTTAGAGAAGATGAAAAAGTAGCAGGTTACTTGTATATGTATAATGGAATCGGAAGTATTGCTTTAACAACCAGAGCCTTATTAGCTGTTGATGATAATTATACAACGATTATAGGAGAATCTGGTGATTTCATAACTGGAGCTACGGTTAAAAGAAATGTAGAAGTGTATGATAGTAAAACAGGAAAACTTGTAGGAACTGAAGTGAAAGAAGAAGTTTCATTATTTAAATATGATACATTGTGGTATACTTTAGATGATATTCAAGGTATAAATAATATTAAAGTTATTGCAGAAGCTAACGGAATTAATCCAAATACAATCTATATTAACGATAAAACAACTGCATTTGCTGTTGTCGGGGGAACATTTCTCCAACCATCAAGAAAGTATGATATTGAAATAAAAACCCAATATTTTTATTTGTATGATGAAGATTCAAAAGAATATAGTAAAATCTCACTAGATATTCCAATGTTCTTTATTCAAAAAGATTATGAAACTAATAATGGGTATTCTGAAGTTTCAAGTAAAAATAATATAAATGCAGTTAATAAAACAACAACTCAAGAAAAAGAAGCAGTTGCAAATGGATATACTGTTTTATTAAGTGTATACGATCAAATAAGAGAGAATATGACGCCAGAAATTGTTTTAGAATATATTGGAGAGAAACATTCATTTTTTGGTAATTAGTATTAAAAAAATTGCTTTACTTTTTGAATAAATAACTTGGCAGATATATGATAAGTTTTTTGTTATTGAAGTTAACTAAGAAAAATGATATGATATTATAGGATTCCAAATTAAAGCGATGGTATTTGTTAAAAATAGACGAATTGCATGGAATGCATACTATCTAGAGGGTTTTGAATAATGAAAAAGTATTTATTTTATATATTGTTAGTTATATTTATTTTATTATTTTTGATTAATATCTTAGTAATAAGCAACATAAAAGCAAATAAAAAGCAAACTCTAATTTACTATCGTGATTATTCGGTAGCTGTAGTTCATAATGATTATGAAGATTATGATATTAAAAGTGGGTATATCGTTACTTTATTGAAAATACCCCTTAGTGAGATCCAAGTAGATGATGTCATCATTTATAAACATGTCGAATTCAACAAGATCTATATTGGTAAAGTAGTAAGTGTTTCTTCTGATGTTGTTCAAATTGTTCGAGTTTATGAAGAGCACGATTACTATGACAATGTAACAGAAGATCTTTATTTTGGAATAATGCTATCATCAAATAAAATGCTTAATATCGGAGGATTTTTACTTAAAGATCGAAATATAAATTTTGTTTACATTGTTCAATTATTCTATTTAATTGCAATTGTTGAGTTATTTAGATTTAGATATCCTCATATTTTTAAAAAATTAAACCATTTTTAGTTTAATCTAAAATGGTTTTTTATTAAAATTATTTTTCTTAATGAAGAAAAACCCTTTTTTAATATGTGTTTACATCTCTTATTACATGGAGTGATAACGTTTTCTACAACATCATGTTGAAAAATTCGTAATTTAATTTATTATATTATATGGAGGGTTTTATATGAAGGGCTTTTTTTTAATAAAATTGGGTTTATTTTGTTGATTTAGAATTGGATTTTTTATTTGATTGTTAATCCAATCGTTATTTAAAAATACAAATGGATTAATTTTTTGATGATTTTACTTTATAATGTAACATTTTATTTGAAACTTTGATATAATTAAGATAATCATTAATATAAAAAAATTTATTGGGATTTAGGAAGAAGAAATATGTATAATAATTTTTTAAAAAGAATTTTTGATATTTTTATGGCATTAGTTGCCATTATTATATTGTTGCCACTATTTATCATAGTAGGTTTTTTAGTAAAGGTCAAATTAGGATCTCCAATTATTTTTAAACAAAAACGAGCTGGATATAAAAATAAAGTTTTCACAATGTATAAATTCCGTTCGATGACAAATGCATGTGATGCAAATGGAAAATTATTGTGTGATGAGCAAAGATTAACTAAGTTTGGTAAGTTTTTAAGAAATACATCGATTGATGAACTACCAGAACTGTTCAATATCTTAATAGGACAAATGTCATTTGTAGGTCCTCGCCCTTTAGCTTTATATGATGTTGTCTTCTTTAATGAAAAAGCATTAAAAAGATTGAATGTTAAACCGGGTTTAACAGGGTTGGCTCAAATTAATGGAAGAAACATCATCAAATGGGAAGATAAGTTTGATTTTGATATCATTTATATGAAAAAGATTACTTTTTTAAAAGACATCTTAATTATCTTTAAAACTGTAGGTTTAGTCTTAAGACAAGAAGATGTAACGTCAGCTGGTATGGAAGTTACAGAAAGTTTAGGCAATTACTTATTAAGAACAAACCAGATCACTCGAAAAGAATATGATGAAAAGATTAGGCTTGTTGAAAATTTTATTAATGATAAACCAAATGTTAAGTATAAAAAAAACGATAAAATCACTGCCTTAGTTTTAGCTGCTAGCAATATCAGTTAATTAAATGCAGTGGTAAAAAATAATATTAGTTCTGTTATTTAGATTAGTGGGGTAGATTATGCTAAAAATAAAAAACTTTTTATATAGTACATATTTTACTGCCTTAATCTACTTATTTACTGTATTTTGTTGGTACTTTAAAGTACAAACAGTATCAATTGTTGTTTCAATCATATTAGGGATTTTTATTGTCTTAACAAATTCAAATCGAATAATCATCGTAACGATTATGTTTTCGAGTATAATTAATTACCGTAATGCCACGTTTGAGGCCAATAAATATTATATTATTATCGCATGTATAGTATTTGCTCCAATTCTGTTTTATGATTTGTTTAAGAGTAAGATAAATTATAAAGATGGAATTTTTGTTGCTTTGATGTTTTTTATTCTTGCAAATATTTTATCGTTTATTAATGTTAATCAAGATAAATTATCATATGCAATTGTTGGTTTAATCGCTGCAGTAACGTTTGCTTTTGTTTATTTGTATTTTAATACTAAAATTAAAACATCAGAGCAAATATATGTTGCGAAAAGTTCGATGTTTTTAGGATTAGCGATTGCTTTAGAATTCTTAATCTATGCCCTTACTTTTGAGGGTCCAATGGAAAAAGATATTAATCTAGGTTGGGGAATCTCGAATTACATAGCAACATTGTATTATTTAATTATTCCATTTACAATTTATTTGTATTTAAAAAGACAAAAGTTTTTATATATGATCGCTTTAATTGTTCATTTATTGGTTGTCTTTTTAATGTTCAGTAAAGGTGCATATCTTACAATTGCTGTTATCGCTATTCCATTTATCATATATACATTTAAAAAGATAGATAATAAGAAAAAAGTGCTTAATGATATCTTATATACTGTCCTGATTTTTCTTCTTATTGGAACAGTTGCATTCATTATAGATAAACAAAGAATTATTCAATATTTTTCGATCATGGGTGATCGAGGCTGGTTTAATGATGAGATTAGATTGAAAATATTTACGATCGGAATCAATGTCTTCATAGATCATCCGTTATTTGGAGCAGGTGCTTATACTGGTGGTTATTATTTACGGTTCGATGGGTTAATCATTATGAACTATCATAATATCTATATTCAGTCATTAGCGACCTTAGGGGTTTTTGGTTTTATTGCATTTATTTATTTCATTTATTGTTCGATAAGAAAGTGTTTGGGAAAGAAGGATTTATTTAATATATATCTTATCTTTTCAATAGTTGCTTTGTTGATTCATGGATTAGTGGACACTACCTGGTATAATCCGATTATATTTATTCTTATGGGTGTATTTCTATCAATCAGAAGTAAAGAAGATGAAGTCATTTGTGATAAATTAAATTAAAGAATTTTTTATTTAAAAAGAAGAATATTTAAGGATAATATTGCTTCTTTTTTTATAAATCTTGGTAAATGTTGAAAAATGTAGATTAAAGTATTATAATAATATATAAGATATGAAGAAGTAGGATTATTATGGGAAAAAATGCACAACTTAAAATTCTTCAAATAAATTCTGTATGTGGAATTGGTAGTACAGGAAGGATTGCAACAGAAATATATAAAATCCTTGAACAAGATAGAATTGATTGTATGATTGCTTACGGCAGGGAAAATGCAGCAACCAACATCAAATCAATTAAAGTTGGTTCGAAAATATCTAATTTTCTTCACTTAATAAGCACAAGGATCTTTGATAAACATGGTTTTGGTTCTAAAGTAGCAACTCATAGATTAATTCGAAAAATAAAACAATATCAACCTGATATCATTCATCTACATAACATTCATGGTTATTATCTTAATATTAAGATCTTGTTTAAATTCTTAAAAACTTATGATAAACCAGTTGTTTGGACATTACATGACTGTTGGGCTATTACTGGACACTGTGCGCACTTTGATTATGTGAAATGTGATAAATGGTTAACTGGTTGTTATAAGTGCCCTGAAAAGAAAAATTATCCGAAGAGTTTAATCTTTGATAATTCAAAGTTAAATTATCGCAATAAAAAAAGATTATTTACTTCTTTATTCGACTTAACAATCATCGCTACATCAGATTGGTTAAAAACGAAAATCGATCAATCATATTTAAATAAATACAATATAGAAGTCATTAAGAATGGGATTGATTTAAATGTGTTTAAGCCAACTCCATCAGGATTTAGACAAAAATATCATTTAGAAGAAAAGTTTGTTTTATTAGGGGTTGCAAACCCTTGGACAGAAAGAAAAGGGTTTGATTATTTTATTGAACTATCTAAAATACTAGATGACTCATTCCAAATTGTGATGGTTGGTTTAAATAAAAAGCAATTAAATGAATTGCCTAATAATATTATTGGAATTTCAAAAACAAATAATGTCCAAGAACTTGTTGAAATATATTCAAGCTGTGATTTATTTATTAATCCTACTCTAGAAGATACTTATCCAACCACCAACCTTGAAGCTTTAGCTTGTGGAATTCCGGTTATTACTTTTAAGACTGGTGGCAGTGTAGAAAGTATTAATGATGATTGTGGAATGATTATCGAACAAGGAAATATAGGAAAGTTAACTGATGCAATTTATCAATTGCAACAATTCAATTTTCTAAAAGAAAATTGTTTAAAACAAGCAGAGAATTTTGATAAGAATAAAGCATTTAAAAAGTATCTTGATTTATATATGAGGGTAATAAAATGAAAGTTTTATTTATAACCAATCTTCCAAGTCCTTACCGAATTGATTTTTGTAATGAATTAGGTAAAATGTGTGATTTGACTGTTCTTTACGAAAGAAGGAAAGCAAAAAATCGTGATGCAAAATGGATTGGAAATCAAAATAATAATTTTAAGGAGATCTTTTTAAAGGGAATCAATTTTGGTGAAGAATCAGCTCTTTGTTTTGGAGTAATTAAATATATCAAAGATCAAAGTTTCGATTTAATCGTAAATGGTGGTTATAGTACCCCTACTTCCATCTTAGTTAATATCTTTTCTAACAAAAAGAAAAGGCCATTTGTCATCTTGGTTGATGGTGGTATTATTCGTAATGACAATAAGTTGAAGTTGTATTTTAAAAGAAGTCTTTTAAAAAGAGCAAGTGCTATTTTAAGTTCTGGAAAATCGACATCGGACTTTCTAATTCATTATGGTGCTAAAGCTGATCATATTTATGAATATCCTTTTTCATCATTAAAGAAAACAGATATTATCTCAAATGTAATTAGTGAAAATGAAAAAAATCAATTGAAGCAAAAATTAGGTTATTTACCTAATAAAAAAATTGTCCTAGCTGTTGGACAATTTATCTATCGAAAAGGGTTTGATGTATTAATTAATGCAGCACAATATCTTGATAAAGATATTGATATATGTTTCGTTGGCGGCATCGCTTCAGAAGAATATAAGTCATTAGTTAAAAACCTAAATTTAAGTAATATTAACTTTGTTGGTTTTAAATCAAAAGAAGAACTAAAGGAATATTACCAAATTGCTGATGTTTTTGTGTTACCAACAAGAGAAGACATCTGGGGGTTAGTAATTAACGAAGCAATGGCTAATGGGTTACCGGTTATAACTACTAACCGCTGTGTTGCTGGTTTAGAACTAATCGAAGATAATGTTAATGGTTTTATCGTTGATGTTGATGATGAAGTTGCTTTAGCAACGAGAATCAATGAAATAGTAAATAATCCTGATTTAAGATGCACGATGTCGATTAATAATTTAGAAAAAATCAAAAACTACACAGTCGAAGCAATGGCTGTATCACACTATAATATTTATAAAGAAATTATTAGTAATCACCAAAACAAAAATAAGTGATTTTGGTAGGAAGGAGATAGTATGCACATAATCTATGTTTCTAATTTATGCACTCAAAAAACATTTTATAAACACTTTGAAAATTCTAATCTTATTCCTGGACAACAAGTGCAAAAATACCATAGATTGTTAGTCGAGGGTTTTTCGAAGAATGATGTTCATGTGAGTACTGTATCTGCTCCTCCGATTACAAGAGAAAATACAAAAAAAGTATTTATTAAATTAAAAACTGAAAGGGTTGATAATGTTGAATATAATTATTTACCGGTTATCAATCTTCCTTTTATAAAGAACTTTTTTGTTATCCTTTTTAGTTTTTTTAAAACATTATTTCTATGTCTTAAACATAAACAAGTTATTATTGTATGTGATGTCTTAAATATTTCAGTTACATTTGGTGCCTTATTAGCAAGTAAATTATGTGCAGTTCATGCAACTGGAATTGTGACAGATATACCGGCAATGATTCTTGATAAAAAATGGGTTGTAAGAATAAATAACTTTTTAATCAATAGCTTTTCATCTTATATTTTTCTAACCAAACAAATGAATGATTCTTTTAATAAAAAACATCGTCCATATTTAGTTGTCGAAGGTCAAGTTGATATCAATATGAAGGATTTTGATAATCAATTAGCAAATAAGTACGATAAAAAGGTATGTATCTATGCTGGAGCTTTAAATAAAATCTATGGGGTTGAAAGATTGGTTCATGGATTTATTCATGCAAAAATTGATAATGCTGAACTTCATATCTATGGTAATGGTGATTATGAAGACGAACTAAAGGACATTTGTAAGGAAAACCATAATATTAAATATTTTGGAGTTGTTCCTAATGATATCGTTATAAATGAGGAATTAAAAGCAACGCTTTTAATTAATCCAAGACCAAGTGATGCGGAGTTTACAAAATACTCATTCCCGTCTAAAAATATGGAATATATGGTATCAGGGACACCGGTATTAACGACAATATTACCGGGTATGCCCAAAGAATACCAAGAATATGTATATGTTATTGATGATGAATCAGTTGCTGGAATTGCTAATAGTTTGAAAGAAGTTCTTGGTAAACCAAATGATGAATTACATCATAAAGGATTAATGGCCAAAAAATTTGTTTTAGAACAAAAAAATAATGTCTATCAGACTAAGAAAATAATTGATGAACCAAAAGCAGAAGTAAGGAATTATTATAAGTTAGCAAAAACTATATTCAACAATCTTCAAATCTACCTTATCATGGCCTTATTCTTTTTTGTCTTTTTTAACTTCAATCATCAAGGATTGAAGATATTGTATGATTTTGGGTTGCCATTAGCGATTATTTCTTTATTATTTAATCCAAGGGTATCAAAATGGTTTTTGCTTGGTTTATTCTTGATAATTGCCTTTGAAATATCATATCATCAAATCGTTGAATATCATGGGCATAGTTTCTCACTGTATAAGGGTTTACCAACGATTATATATAGTTTAGGATATTTAGCTTTAAATGGACAAAAAACAGAATCTAACTTAAAAAAAGCACAATACTTAATTCTATTTGTAGTTTTAGTTTTGTTTCTTTATGGAACAACTAATTTTTTAGTGCATTTTTTGATTATAAAACCTCGTCTTGCTGAAGATCCTGGTCGTTTAATTTATGACATCTGGGGTCGGGAATTTCTAGCAGCAACTAATCAAGGCAGTAAGTTTACGATGGCTTTAGGATTATTGCCACTAGTCTTCTTTACAAAATTAAAACCAATTTTACGAATTAGTTTTGTAATAGCAACTGTGATTTCTATTACGGCGATGGTGTTCTATGGAAATAGATCTGGCTTTGTGTTAATATTATTAAACTTTATGCTTTGTGCAGTTATATATTACTTTTTACAATATAAAAATAAAGTTAACTTTAGAAAGCAATTAAAGCAGATTGCATCAATTGCTTTAATATTCATAGTGATAATTTCAACACTATTTTTGTTCTATCAATTTAATGTTTTGAATTTTAAAGATATATTAAATTCAACGGAGTTGTTTAAGAAAGTATCACCAGATTTAATTAATGATCCTCGGTTAACATATTGGAAAATAGCTTTTATTGGAATGTTTAAATATCCTTTTGGAGGATATTTAACTCAAGGGTTGACTGAGCATTATGCACATAACTTATGGTTGGATACAGCTTATGCTACGGGAGTGATTCCGTTTGGTTTTCTGTTAATATTATCAGTTTTATATTTGATTTTAATAATTAAGTTATTTATTAATAAAAAGATGAAAGATGATTTCAAGTTATTTATGATTGCAATATCATTTCCATTATTCTTAAATTATATGATTGAACCAATTATTGAAGGATATTTCATTATGTTCTTGTGTATATTTATTTTTGGTGGATTGTTTTTGAAAATACATGAAAGAAATAAAGCAATAAGTTAAAAAATAAGGGAGAAGTGTTATGGAAAAGATGAATTCAATATTTAAATATCTTCATTTAATAGCATTTCTCGTTTTATTGTTTTTTGTCTTTATTAATTATAAAGGACAAGGTTTAGATATTTTATATAAATACGGTATCCCTTTTGCCTTTTTAACATTTTTATTAAGATATAAAATGTCATGGAGATTTTTTATTGGATTGTTATTAATACTTTTATTTGAACTAAGTTATTATTTAATCATTGACAAATATGAACCTACTTCACGATTAATGACATTTAAATTCCTCCCGATTTTAACATTCTTTCTCGGTTATATGGCCTTACATCAAAAGGATTTAAATGAAAATATTAGATTTGCGAAAATAATTCTTTTTATTATTATCTTTGCTTTCTTTTTATATGGTGTTTTAAATGTTTATGCACATATAAAAATTCAAATGTTAGAAGAAGAATTTAATTTCGGTGTAAAAGTATATGATATTTGGAATAAAGATTACATATCTCCTACTAATCAATCAAGCAAATTTACGTTAACA
>OBJA01000474.1_pt1 | contig 35122 bp, 33 predicted proteins | sample 1519751 | NCBI WGS metagenome assembly OBJA01 (sample SAMEA3881238, study PRJEB22517) | soil metagenome | biome: lake sediment; feature: soda lake sediment; material: sediment, water from around vicinity | place: India | collected 2013-12-23 | depth 3 m
ATTATTGTCCGACCTGTCCCATCCCCTTTGCCCAGCCGATCACCGTCGACGGCGGCTCTTCCTACGACGGCGAGGCGAGAAGGAGGGCGACCTACGACACCTCCCTGCTCCGCCCCGGGCATAAATATTTCTTCAAGGTTCGTTCCCGCACCAGCTGGTGGGCGGACAGCGACGACTCCAACATCGTCACCTTCGTCTGGTTCGAACCGGCAGCGGCCACCAGCGGCCTGATCGCCACCCCCGCCGACGGCCAGGTGACCCTTTCCTGGCAGCCGGCTCGGCTGCCGCCCGGCAGCGACCCGGAACTGGGGCTGAGCTACCAGGTGCTCCGCAGCACCGACGGCAGGGACTATGCGAGGATCGGCGAGCCGCTGAAAGGCACGAGCTATGTGGATCGTCAGGTCGCCAACGGCCAGAAATACTTTTATTCGGTGCAGACCATGACCACATACAGGGGTGCCCTGGCCGAGGGCGGGGTGAGCAGTGCGGTGGTGGCGACGCCGGTCGACCTGACCCCGCCGCCGATACCCACCGGTGTGACCGCGGTGAAGACCGACGAGGGTATCAAGATTTTCTGGGATAAGATCGAAACCGAGGAAATCGGCGAGTACCGGATCTACCGGCGCACAGCCGACCGGGACAGCCACGAGCTGCTGGCCGGCGTCGAGCCGAAGTACACCCTCTATGTCGATACCACGGCGGTCGAGGGAGTCCGATACTATTACGCGGTGACGGCCGTAGACGAGGCGGTTTCGGCCAACGAGAGCCAGAAATCGAGGGAAGCTACGGTACGGTAGGAACTCCGCGGACAGTCCGAGAGGCGCAGCACCGAATGCCCTCCAGCCGTGGACGCGGTTGGAGGGCTCCGTCGTCTTGACGAGGGAGCGAGGGACAGAGTAAAATCTGGTAACTTCCAACTTTGACAAAACTGTAAAAGAGTTCCATCTCGTGGAGATGGACTCTGGAAAAAGTTCGATATCCGAGGCGTAGTGCGAAGTAGGTCGGACTTTTTACGAGTCGATCAACTTTTGCATGATCGCGAGGAACATGGCAATGGCAACTTTCCCCATCGCATTCGAGAAAATGAACGGGACCGGCAACGATTTCGTCATCATCGACAATCGGTCTCTCGGCATTCCGGTGGAAGAGCAGCCGGAACTGGCCCGGAAGATCTGCCGGAGGATGTTCTCCGTCGGCGCCGACGGCATGATCTTTATCGAAAATTCGATGAAAGCCGATTTCGGTTGGAATTTTTATAACTCCGACGGCTCGGTGGCCGAGATGTGCGGCAACGGCTCCCGCTGTGCTGCCCGCTTTGCCTATCGGCACGGGATCGCCGGAAAGCGGGTTAAGTTCGAGACGCTGGCCGGGATCATCGAGGCCGAAATCGGCGAGGAAGAGGAGATCGTCCGGGTGAAGATGACGCAGCCGGGGGATTTCCGCCTGGACCTCTCCCTCGCCCTGGGGGACGAGCAGCGGCATCTTTCCTATGTGGACACCGGAGTGCCCCACGCCGTGATCTTCGTCGGCGAAGAGGACGTGCCGGTGAATACCTGGGGTCGGAAGGTGCGGTTCCATGAGCTTTTCGCGCCGCGCGGCACCAATGCCAACTTCGTCACCCTGCTGCCGGACGGCAGGCTCAAGGTGCGCACCTACGAGCGCGGCGTCGAGGCCGAGACCATGGCCTGCGGCACCGGGGTGGTGGCCTCCGCCCTCATTGCCGCCATCCAGAAGGGGAAGGAATCGCCGGTGGAGATCGTCACCTCCGGCGGAGGCGTTTTGACGATACATTTCGATTTGTTTGACGGGCCGGTGGTGGAGAATGTTTATCTGCAGGGACCCACCCGACTCGTCTGTACCGGGCATATTACCGCCGAAGCGCTGCTCTGAGCGGGAGAAAACCAGGATCAGGAGGATATATGGATACATTTCACGGAGCGATCGTTGCACTTGTCACCCCGTTTCAGGGCGACCAGCTGGACGAACAGGGCTTGATCGACCTTATTGAATTCCAGATCGCCGGCGGCACCCACGGCATCGTGCCCTGCGGGACCACCGGTGAGTCGGCGACCATCGACTTCGACGAGCACAAACGGGTGATCGACCTCACCGTCAAGACGGTGAACGGCCGGGTGCCGGTGGTGGCGGGGACCGGGGCGAACAACACTCTGGAGGCCATCGAGCTTACCGAGAGCGCGAAGGAGAGCGGGGCCGACGCGGTGCTGTCGGTGGTGCCCTACTATAACAAGCCGAGCCAGGAAGGCCTGTATCTCCATTTCCGCAGGATCGCCGAGGCCGTCGACATCCCGATGTTCCTCTACAACGTTCCGGGCCGGACGGTGGTGAACATGCTTCCGGAGACCGTGGCCCGCCTGGCGGAGATCGACAACATCATCGGCATCAAGGAGGCCTCCGGCAGCCTCGAGCAGATTTCCGACGTCATCCGCCGCTGTCCGGAAGACTTCATCGTGCTGTCCGGCGACGACTTCACCGCCATGCCCACCGTCTCCATTGGCGGCAAGGGGGTGATCTCGGTCATCTCCAACGTCTGGCCGAGCGCCATGTCCCAGATGATGGAGGCCGCGCTTACCGGCAACGACCAGCGGGCCAGGGAACTCCATTACCGGATGTTCGAGCTGATGAAGCTGATGTTCTGCGAGCCCAATCCGGTGCCCGCCAAGAAGGGCCTGGAACTGATGGGCAAGATCGAGAGCGGCCTGCCCCGCCTGCCGCTGGCGCCCATGGGCGGCGCGAACCTGGAAAAACTGCAGGCGGCGATGCGACAGGCGGGACTCATTTGAGGTAAACGGCCGGCAGTCGATTATGGCAAACCTATATGACCGGGAACTGATATGATTAAGGTAATAATCGCCGGCGCGGCGGGGCGGATGGGCCTGCGGGTGGCCGAGATGGTCAACAGGCATCCCCGGCTGAAATATGCCGCGGCCTTCGAGGCCAAGGGCCATCCCGCCATCGGCAGGGACGCAGGGGAACTCCTCAACGGCGAGAAAAACGGCGTGATCATCGGCGAGGGCATCGAATCGGTCATCGACCTGGGCGACGTGATCATCGACTTCACCTTCCACAAGGCGACCATGGAGTTCGCCCGGGTGGCGTCCGCTCACGGCAAGGCCATGGTCATCGGCACCACCGGCCTCACCGCCGAAGAGCTGGCGGAACTGCGCGAGTTGGGAAAAAAATTCCCCTGCGTCCAGGCTCCCAACATGTCGGTCTGCGTCAACGTGCTCTTCAAGCTGGTGAAGAAGACCGCAGCCATCCTCGGCGACGACTACGACATCGAGATCATCGAGGCCCATCACAACAAGAAGAAGGACGCCCCGAGCGGCACCGCCCTGAAGTTGGCCGAGATGGCGGCGGAGGGGGTGAACCGCAAGCTGGACGAAGTGATGGTGCTCGAGCGCGCCGGCATCATCGGCGAGCGGAAGCCCAAGGAAATCGGGATCCAGACCGTCAGGGCGGCGGATATCGTCGGCGAGCATACCGTCCTCTTCGCCGGTCCCGGCGAACGCATCGAACTGGTGCATCGGGCCCACAGCCGCGACCACTTCGCCAGGGGCGCCGCGGAAGCCGCCGCCTGGATCGTCGGCAGGGATTTCGGCCTCTACTCGATGCTCGATGTCCTCGGTCTGCAGGATCTCTAATTGGAGTTGAATCGGCAGTGGAATCGGCAACCCGGACAGCGGCGTTCATCGGCCTGGGATCGAATCTCGGCGACGGGAAGAAGATCCTGCAGGAGGCATGGCGGGCCCTGGGAAGGGTCGCAGGGATCCGTCCGGAACGGCTGTCCGGCCCCTACATGACCGCGCCGGTCGGCATGGAGAGCGAGCACTGGTTTACCAATGCCGTGGGTTGTCTCACGGCCACCCTGCCGCCCCGTGAGCTGCTGCAGGCCCTGATGGCGGTCGAGGCCGGCTTCGGGCGCGTACGGGAGGGCGAAGGCTATCAGGACCGTTGCCTCGATCTCGACTTGCTCTATTACGGGGACATCGTCATGGACAGTCCGGAGCTGATCCTGCCCCACCCCCGGATCGGTCAGCGGCTCTTTGTGCTCAGCCCCTTTGCCGAACTTGAACCGGACTTCATCGATCCCGTCACCGGCCAGACCATCGCCGCCATGGAACAGCGCCTGCAAAGCGCCATCGTCGCCGGAGAAGCCGAAAGGCAGGAAATAGTCCGGAGCGGCTGGGATGATGGCCAAGCCGCAGACAGATCATGCCCAAGCTGCTCACGCAGCGGCGGCCGGACGTAACAGCACGAGAGATACCCCTTGAGTCCTCTACGCATCATCATCATTGTCATCCTCCTGTACATCGCCTACCGCCTGATCACGGCCGGGAGGAGGAAGTCCCGTTCCGTCAGGGACGCTGGGAAGAAATCCCGTCAGATGCCGGTCAGCGACACTCTCGAGGAGGATCCGGTGTGCAAAAAACTTGTGCCCAGCCGGCAGGCTGTTACAATGAGATTACACGGCAATACCTATTACTTCTGCAGCGAGGAGTGCTGCGATATTTTCAGAAAAAGTCAAGGAGAACAAGAATGAAGTTTTTCATCGATACGGCAAATATAGACGAGATCAAGAAAGGCGTGGAGATGGGGATGGTGGACGGCGTGACCACCAATCCGTCCCTGGTGGCCAGGGAGAAGAAGCCTTTCATAGAGATAATTGCCGAGATCTGCAAGATAGTCGACGGGCCGGTCAGTGCCGAGGTGGTCAGCCTGGACGCCCCGGGAATGCTCGCCGAGGCGAGGGATCTGGCCAAGATCGCCGACAACATCGTGGTGAAGATTCCGATGATCGTCGAAGGCCTGAAGGCGGTGAAGATACTTGCCGCCGAGGGGATCAAGACCAATGTCACCCTGATCTTCTCCGCCGCTCAGGCGCTTCTTGCCGCCAAGGCGGGCGCGAGCTACGTCAGCCCCTTCGTCGGCCGGCTGGACGACATCGGCCAGCCGGGCATGGACCTGGTCAGCGATATCGTGACCATTTACGATAATTACGGCTACACCAGCGAGGTCATCGTGGCCAGCGTCAGAAGTCCCCAGCATGTGCTCGATGCGGCGCTGATCGGCGCGGACATCGCCACCATCCCCTTCAAAGTGATCGCCCAGCTGGCCAAACACCCGCTGACGGATGCAGGTATGGAGCAGTTCCTGGCCGATTGGGAGAAGCGGGCGAAATAGATGACGGGCTGTCGAACCGCCTTCACGGAAGTTGCGCCGTCCAGATTCATTCCTGCCCATGGCGGGAACGGACGGCGGGCTGCCGTCTGCAGCATCAGGCAGCCGGCAGCGGTTCGGCTGCTCATCGTGGCCGCCCTCCTGCTCCTGATGAAGGCCGGGGCGGCCCAGGCCTCGATGTATGTCTGCCGCGACAAGTCAGGGGCGATGAGCTTCACCAATGCCCCCACCAGCGCCAACTGCAGCCAGCACTCGCTGTCCGACTCCGGCCGGATCCGGATCCCCCGCAGCGAGCATGCGGGAGGCACCCCCACCAGCTACGACCAGGATATCAATAGGATAGCCCAGCGTTATCAGCTCGATCCGCCCCTGATCAAGGCAATCATCCACACCGAATCATATTTCAACCCCAGGGCCGTATCCCGGCGCGGCGCCCAGGGGTTGATGCAATTGATGCCCGAGACGGCCCAGGACCTGCAGGTAGCCAACCCATTCAACCCGCTCGAAAATATCGACGGAGGCACCCGCTATCTGCGGTGGCTGCTGGACAGCTTCAACGGCGATCTGATCCTTTCCCTCGCCGCCTACAACGCCGGGCCCGGCCTGGTCTCCAGGACCGGCGGAGTGCCGCAGATCCGGGAGACCCGGGAATATGTCGACAAGGTCCTGAAGCAGTACAGGATCTACAAAAACCAGCAGTCCCTTCTCCTGGTCAATTAGTACGTCAAGACCCTTGGGTTGCGGGCGTCAGCCCGCAGTAGTGAAGCAATTGCCCCTGGGCCCGAACCTTCTCGCAGTGGTCCTGCGATCTGGGTCCCCCATCAGGCGATCGGCGCCGTCCCGCCCAGAGAGTCCTATGCCTGTCGCCTGCGAGGAGTCCTCCGCGAGACCGCCCGTTGAGGGCGACCCGCCACTTCTTTTGCCCTTGACGATAATCGACCAAGTAAGGTATAAACGAATCCTGCGCCGGAGTGGTGAAACTGGTAGACGCACTGGACTCAAAATCCAGCGCCCGCAAGGGCATGTCGGTTCGATTCCGACCTCCGGCACCAGGTGATGATAATGCCCGACAGCCAATTGAATTGGCTGTCGGGCTTTTTTTTGTCCTCCGTATCGGCAGGGTCATTTTTTTAAGATTTTCTGTGTCAAACTCATCATTGTCTTTCATTCCCAAGATCCTGAAATCATACACTATATAGGTATAAACACCAATGTTTCATTGGTACTTATACCTATTGTCCATGTATTGCCAATCTGCTATACGAAGGTATTAATATTTGAGTGTTATCTTTTTTGCTTATAATCCGAGATGTTGATAAAGACCTTCTCCTTCTATTCGTAAACCACCTATAGGCCCGGCCCTCTCAACAGACTGGGACGGCCCTGGCGAGGCCATATGGTCGATCCCTGGTAGATCAATAGCAAGATGAGATCGAAACGTAGAGCGCTGAGATTTGCCGGATCTGCCCACAGAGTGAGCTATAAAACTGCGTATGAGGAGGGTGAGGCTCGATTGGTAAATATCTCCACCGGAGGCTGCGCCCTTGATCAACTGAGCCTGCATCTGGCATTGAAGGAAAAAGTCCTCATTTCCATTGCGCTGCCTGGCTCGGACATAGTTTTCCAGGCGCAGGGGATCGTAGTCAGGATAGAAAACGATCTCGTGGCCGTACAATTTTCTCTTGTCGAGCAGGAGGATGTAAACCACATGAGAATGTGCTTCTCAAGGCTGGCAAGATATTAAGAGCAGGCGCCATGGAATTGTTTCTCGCCCGACAACCTATACTCGATCTCAATCGGAGGCTCTATGGCTATGAACTGCTCTATCGAGGCGCAACCGGCAAAAATCCGAGCCAGGTCAACGGAGAGCAGGCGACGGCAAGCCTTCTTTCAACCTCCTTTCTCACAGGGGATATCGAAGCCATTTCAAACAATAGGTTGTGCTTTATCAACTTCACCGAGGACCTGCTCAGGGATAATCTGCCCCTGAATTTCCCCAAGGCCAAGATTGTGGTTGAAATACTTGAAGATGTCGAGCCTACTCCGGAAGTGATTTCTATATGCAGAAACCTCAACGATAAGGGATACACTCTGGCTCTCGACGACTTTGTCTATAAAAGCAGCCTCGAACCCTTACTGGAACTGGTAAAGATAGTAAAAATAGATGTCCGTCTCACTCCTCTTGGCACCCTGCGTCGGACTCTCGACTTCCTCAAGCGTCACAAAGTCAAGCTGCTGGCCGAAAAGGTTGAGACGGAGCACGAGTACGTGCTGGCGAATCGCATGGGCTTTTCTTACTTTCAGGGCTATTTTTTCTGCAAACCCGAAAGTATCAGCATCACGGAAATCTCCTCGATAAAAGTCAATCTGCTAAGGCTTCTCGGAGAAGTGACTAATAGAGAAGTTGAGATGGAGCGGCTCAAAGACATCATCTCATCAGATGTCTCCATTTCCTTCAAACTCTTGAGATTCTTGAATTCCGCCTACTTCTATTTGCTTCAAGAAGTGCGGTCGGTTAAACATGCCGTGGCCTTACTTGGCATGAAAGAACTGCGGCGTTTCTGCCTGCTGGTGATCATTGCCGAATTGGCAACAGATAAGCCTGATGAGTTGGTGCGCGTCGTGTTGGTGAGAGCAAGATTCGCCGAACTCTTGGGGGCGGCAGCAGAACTTTCGGAAAATAAATGTGCCGATCTCTATATGATCGGTCTTTTCTCCCTGCTTGACGCGATGCTGAACATCCCGATGCAACAGATTCTGGAAAAGCTTCCGGTCAATGGGATGGTGAAGGATACATTGCTGGGAACAACCACCAGATACTCTGATTTCTTAAAAATGGCCCAATCGGTCGAGAGAAATCAAGCAGATGATTTTATAAGCCTTCAAGAAAAACTTTCCATGACCCATGGTCAGGTTCGATCCTTCTATCTGGAAGCTGCCAAATATGCCAATCGATTTTTCTGATCATAGCTGGTCTTTCTCGAGATTTTGACTCTGCTTCCGATCGGGCCCCTGCCACAAGAATTCCAGACCGTCAGGCCGGCAATAGTTGGCCGGAGTGGCGCTGACCTCGCTGGATCTTCCTGCGAAATCAATTGATACGTATCAGCTCGAGGTCGAAAATCAGGGTTTGTCCGGCGAGTGGCGGATTGCCATCGAGAGTGACGGAGTCTTCATCCATATCGGCGACGACAACGAGCATGAGTTCGTCGTCTTCGTCCGTTACCTCAAGTTCATCTCCAACTTCGAACTCGAGATCGGACGGCATCTCGGTGCGAGGAACCTTCACCACCATTTCTTCGTCGCGTTCTCCGTATGCCTTTTCGGGGGGAAGGGTTACGGTCTTTTTCTCACCGACCGTCATGTTCAGCACACCTTCTTCAAAACCATCAATGATATCACCCTCTCCGAGGGTGAATACCAGAGGATCTTCGCCCACGGTCGAATCGAACACGGTGCCGTCAACAAGTTTGCCGGTATAGTGAACGGAAACCTCATCTCCGATTTTTGCCAGTAACATTCCAGATTCCTTCATTTTGTCATTATTAGGTACAAGGATCTCGTCTGAGAAACCTGCGAAAGCGTTTCCTATGACCACCATTGCTCATGCGGGCTGCGCCCCCAGCCCAAGGGTTGCTATCCCCTCCCACAGCAGAGGGGATACGTACCTTAACGAATTTCGTTCTTAAAAAGCAAGAAACGAATTTCCAAGGTACTGAAGGTATGGTCGCAACAATAATATCTTTTTCGTCCGAAACAACGGAAATATGTCCAAAAGATTTTTCCAGGGGTAGGTTAGTCGCTTCGGCTCCCGCCGCCGGTGGTCATGAACTTGACGGAGCATCTCCTCTAGCCTAACTTGTAATAGTCTCAATCGTGAGGGTTTCAATGGAGAGCTGCGGGAATTTGCCTCCCATGGTGGACGAATCCCGCCATCATAATACCGAAACCATGATGAGCCGGGGTCAAGGCCCGGGGAATGGAACGGACTTCGAGAGGAGAAACCATGAACATTTATGACACCTTGTTCTTTCCGGATACCAACATCTTCACCGCAAGCCATTATCCTCTGCTGTTGTTTTTCACGCCACTTCATTTTCTGCGATTGATTGAAAATGAGGCTGGGGGGAATTCCGAATCCGATCTTTTCTTGCGCCGGGGGCTGTGCCGGGCGGATACGCCTGCTCCCCTGGGAGAAAACCGTACGCAGTTTTTACGCCTGATCGACGGTATCGGAAAAAGAAGAGAATACTATCTCGCACAGCTGGCGATATTTTCGGACAGTTCCACGAAGAAGAATGAGATGGTGTCAGCTCTGCTGCAGGAATTTGGCGTTCGGCACCAAAGCACGGAGACGGAGCTGGACCTGTGGCGAGCCCGGATGGTACTGGCACTGGCGGAAATGCTCGATAGGGACGAGGAGGATGTGCGCGAGGAGTATTCCGAGCAGCTCGATTTCTTCAAGGAGGAAATCGCCGCGCTTCGTTCTCTGCAGGGCGCCGGGGGAACGGATGAAGTAGACCTTTTGAACAAGTTGGAAAACATCATGGCGGAACTGGAGGAACCCCGGTTGAGAGACTCCGTGAATCGAGTGGAGTCCTGGCTTCTGATCCTGAAAAACCATCCGCTGCCGTCGGTAAAAGTCTGGGTCGCGGCATCCCGTGACTGTGGCGATCGGATCTTTACCCGATACGAAGCGATGAGCAAGACCAGTGCCGTACCCGTACTCAAGCTTGCTCTTCCGGCATATATCGAGGCGAGCGGTAAATATGTCATAGAATGTATAGAAAAATTCCAGGAAGATACCTCAGCTGTTCACCGTGGGCTCGTGATGGATTTCGATAGGCTCGTGAAAACCATCCCGTACTTGCGCGACTCGCACGAGTCGCTCCTGCCTTACGGTATCGATTGGGCTGAACAATGGGAAGGAAAGCTGGATGAACATTTTCCGGCGGCACGATACGGGCGAACCCATCTCATCTTCTATCTGCTTCCGGGGCAGCCTCTTGCCCGACTCTTGTCGGTTCCCGAATCTTCTGGTGCCTCACATGATCAAGCCGCTCATGGCTTGCTCGGAATTCTCGGGCCTCATTGAGTTCGAATGCGCGCTGACACCAGCAACCCAAGGTTTATTATCCCCTCCCACAGCAGAGGGGACAAAAAAAATGCAATTCTATGGTACTGACCACTTCGAGAATCCGATCAGATAGGTTGATTGGCGTAAGCAAATATATGGAGGGACAGACGCCATGACAATTCAGGAATCAATCCGAACCTGCTTCAGGAAGTACGCAGACTTCAACGGACGTGCCGGCAGGCCGGAATTCTGGTGGTGGGTCTTGTTTGTCTTCCTGCTTTCCATTGTCACCCAGATGATCAGCCACAATCTCGCCACCTTCGTTTCCATTGTCACTCTGCTGCCCTCGATTGCGGTCACGGCACGGAGGCTGCACGATATCGGCCTCAGCGGGTGGTGGCAAATCGTTGGCTTTATTCCGCTCCTCGGCTGGGCAATCATGATCTACTGGTGTATACAGGGGTCCGCAGGACCAAACGCGTACGACTGAGTCGTCATACGCGGACGCACCCGAATGCGGGAAACGAATCGATGCCCCAGATTGGCAGAACCGGGGGCCTGAGTTTCTGGAAGGATGAACGCAGGAGCAGGGTGCCAGTTCGGCACATCGGAGAAAACCTTCCCCGGCTTCCCCCAACCTGATTTCTCAGGCCGGGGAAGCAGTCGTCGGAGGATGAAGGGTGGCCGCTAGGGCATTACCTTGCGGAGTTGGACATGAGTGTCGGTACGGGTGTTTCCCCACCGGTCGACAGTGGTGTCGCTGGTGATGGTGGTGCTATGCGGCCGTCCATCGGCACCGATCCAGGTTGTCTTTTCCCGGGTGGTTTGCTGGCTGGGCCCGCTGCTCCAGGTCTTCACCGTGGTCTGCGGTCTCGTGATCGCATGATTACGGCCTCGCGAGTAGTAGCTGGAGTGTTTGTCCACCACCGCATCTTCCCTGTGGTAGGTTCCATTTGGTGCATAGCCTTCATGTCTATGGTATTCCTTCTTTTCGACAGGGTTGTAATGCCGATATTTCTGGTAGTGGAAAGGACGGTACAGGGGATAATAATCCCGTTGGTACCGATACTCCCCGTCAAAGGAATGGGCGTAGGAGGTCTCCGGCGATACCGGCCCGCCGAAGGACACACTCGCGACCAGAGCTGCGACCACCATAATCATGTATTTTTTCATATCTCTTCCTCCTCTTCTTCTTTGGTCTGGTAGCAATTGAAATGGGACCAGCGACAGCTTCTAACCCAGCTGAGCTGGATAAGTACCTTCACGAATTTCATTCTCCAGAAACAAGGAATGAATTTCCAAGATTCAAAAAATCTCTGCTTGCTACTGATAAGCCAGATTCTACGGGAATAATAGAGGACATCAGGCCAAGTAGGGTTCTCGGGGCGCAGCCTGCAGGCCATGTCGGGTCCGTGTCGGACGCGCGTCGGGTCCGGAAGGGCTGGTGGGAAGGGACTGATGCAGCCTGAGATGGAGGTGTGCTCATGGTCGCCGTTTTGCCCGGCAGATGCAAAACTCTTGCTGCCCCACAGCTGACACAGTATGATTTCAGCGATATTAAATCCGGGACGGATAAAACTCAATTTCTTGCGAGGAATGATGAGCGAAAAAGTCTACTATATAGAAGCTGCCGATAACGAGCAGGATGAACTTCTGTGCGACAAGCTCAAATGCTTGATCGAAGCGGAGAATCTACTTGAATGGGTAGCCGACCGGGATATCACTGCGGTCAAGACCCATTTCGGCGAGTCAAAGAAGCTGGGATATCCGAGGCCGCTATACCTGAGGATGCTCGGCGAGCAGATCAAAAGCCGGGGGGGCGTCCCGTTTCTTACCGAAACGTCGACGCTGTACAAGGACAATCGAAGCGACGCCATCAGCCATATCGCCCACGCCCACAACCAGGGCTTCGATTATGAGGCGACCGGCATGCCCATCATCATGGCCGACGGTCTCTTCGGTGATGAAGAATATGTCGTCCCGATCAAGGGAAAGACGTATTCCTCCGTTCATGTCGCCTCGTTGCTTGCCAAATGCAATGCCCTGGTGATGGTCTCCCATTTTACCGGCCATCTCGCCGCCGGCTTTGGCGCGACCCTGAAAAATCTCGGCATGGGTTGCGCCAGCCGCAAGGGTAAAATGGCGCAGCATTCAACGGCAAAGCCCAAGATCGTCAAGAAGAAATGCACGGTCTGCGGCACCTGTGTCAAATGGTGCCCTCAGGAGGCCATCACCCTTCAGGACGACTCCGCCCTGATCGAGGCCGGTAAGTGCATCGGCTGCGGGGAATGTCTGGCCATGTGTCGCTTCGATGCGGTCAAGTACAACTGGGGAGCGACCTACGAAGACCTGCAGAAGAAAGTGGTGGAGCACGCCATGGGGGTTTGCTCGTTGTTTTCGGGCAAGAGCCTCTTCATCAATGTGCTGACCAGAATCTCCAGGGATTGCGACTGCATGGGCCATACCTTCGAAAAGATCGCCCCCGATATCGGCATCCTGGTCTCAAGGGACCCTGTGGCACTGGACGCAGCCTCCCTTGAACTGGTGGAAAAAACGGCGGGGAAGACCCTGGCCCAGCTGGCCTACGACATCCCCTACCGCTTCCAGATCGACTATGCCGGAGAACTTGGGTTCGGCAGCCGGGACTACAGGTTGATCAGCGTCTGAAATGCGCTTTCCAGGAGTCTGTCAGGGAAAAGGGCATAATCCGACAGGCTCCTAGCTTCTGATCGGCTCGAAGCTCATAACGAATTCGGCCCAACCCGATGGCAGTTCCAATATTTCGGCGCCGACTGACTTGCTGGCACCCTGGGCGATCGTCCATCGGGGTTTGACCGTCATCTTGAAATTCTTCCCCCGCCCGCTGACGATAAAAGTCATTTTCCAAGGTTGTCCTTTTCTTCGCTGCAGGTTGGTGACGCATATCCCGAATCTCGAGACATTGGCGACCATGCCCTGGAGGAAGCCCAGGCCGTCGTATGCGTCGACAGCCAGGTTTTTTATGGGTATGCGCTGACTTCTTCTTTTTTCCATGTTCGTGCTCCTGCCGGTTGCCTTTCTGCTGTCAGTGCGAAGAGATGAGCCACAAAAAAGGCTGGCGAGGGCGCGCCAGCCTTTTCTCGACCCTAAGCGATGAGTCGAACCATCAACACCAAAAGAAGGTTATATCAGGTATAAAATATAATCCAACAAATGTCTAGGATTATCGTCGGAAACTTTACAGATAGAGAGAATTGAGGGGCATGAGGATGAGTGTGATCGGGGTGGGGGCCGCAGGAAGCCCCCTCTCGTTCAGGGGCTTCCTGCATGTATGCGAACAGCGTCGTGGAGGCGGATAGGTCCGTACGGGCAGGAGTCAGCCTTTGTGCTCATCGATTCGCTGCAAACCTTCCATTATGATGCCCATGAAACCGCCGATGGGTGGGGCTTTATCAAGTTCCTTGGGGATACCCTTGGTGTAGATGAAATGGCCGTTTTTCATGCCGACAAGGGCAAAGATCGCTTCCTTGTTGCGGAGATTGAGAAACCGGGCGTGGACGATTTCGCCCTCCTTGAAGAACACCATGGCCTTGCCCTGTTCGAGGATGAGGTCGAACCTGCCGGTCTTCTGGGAAGAGTTGATGAGCTGAAAGAGATCGACGGCGGAGATTTCCGAAAGCTCCCCGGTCATGCCCGAGGAGATCTTTCCCGACCGAAGACTCATGGTCTGGGCCCGCTTGACCAGAAGCTTGAAGAGGAAGATCTGGAGAATCGGATACTTTTTCAGGACATGCTTGAAGTTTTTCGAACTCAGGATGGCGAGTTCGGTGTTGGTGATGGTATGGATGGAACTGGTCACGGGTTCACCGGAGAGCAGGCTCATTTCGCCGAAGATCTCTCCCGTCCCCATCTCGGCGAGCCGGGAGTGGTCATCGGCGATGACCGCCACCTGGCCGGACAGAACGATATAGAGATGGCTGCCGGGTTCCCCCTTCTTCAGCACGATCTTGTCCACCGGGATTTTCTTCAGTTCGAGAAGCAGGGTCAGATCGCTCAGGGCGTCGTCGTCCAGGGATTCGAAGATATCGAGATTACGCAATACGCTGAAGAACTTGTCGAGATGCTGTCTCTTTCGCCGCTCTTCCGCTTCGTTGAGCAGTTTCATCTGCAGCGTGGCGTAATCCTTTTCCTTCTTGAATTCGAAATGGATCATGCCGCCGCAGCCGCTGCAGTTGAATCGCGAGTTCTGCCCGCTGAACCTGGAGAAACTGCCGAAAGTGTCCCGGGACGTGACGATTTTCGAGATCTCGGCGGTGAGAAAGAGACAGCTCGCTTTGAAGGATGGAACGGAAAGGCTGTAGTTGACTACTTTCAGCTCTTCGCCGATGTTATAAATGGGACACGCTTTCTCGCCGGTGACGATGAATATCGCATCCCGGTACTTGATTGGCTGTTTCACGATATATTTCCTTATCTTACATGGTCAAACCGCATGGGTTTCCTGCCGCCGGAGGAAGCCCATGCCATTTTGGGGCAGACGCCGATGTCCTGCAGCAGAAATCGAGGGTGCCGGAAGAGGACCCGCACGCCGAGCCAAATGATCGGACCGGCCGGCCGCCTGTCGACAATATTGTGCAGAGCATGAAGACTTCCGTCACGTCAAGATGGGGCACATCATACACTTCCCTTGATCGACTCATAGGAAGGGCAGGAAATGTCGGGGATCTTGAACCTCGTGCTCCAATCCTGTCTCAAGGCGACGATCTCCTCGAATACCGCCCTGAAATCCTCTCTCTCGATATTGAAGGCAAGCGCCGTCTCTTCAAGCGCTTCCAGGTCCTCGGCGGAAGGATTCCCGCTGTGGCAGAGGATGGCGACCCGCTCGGCGAAACTTAACAGCTCTGCGACCTCCCTGGTGGTCGACTCGCCCAGTTCCTCGGAACCCGGCGAGTCGTGGAAACCCGCCGCCAGGGCAAAGTGAGCAGGAAGTCCCCAATCCAGGAAAAGCTCTACCGTCAGATCCGCACTGTCCAGGCCGAAAGTCTCCTTTTCCAAGAGCCGCAGCTGGGTGAAGGAGGGATTCTGGTCGATGATTTTCGAATATTCCTGCGGGAAAAGAGTAGCGAAAGCCAACTCGCCCATATGGGCGAGCAGGCCGCAGACGAAGATCTCATCCGGATTGTAACCTCTTACATGACCGGCGATGGTCTTCGCCGCCAGCGCCATGGAAAGGGATCTCGACCAGAAATTCGAATAGTTGAAGCTCCGGCAATTGCCTTCCTTGTGATGGGTGATCAAAGAGAACCCCAAGGCCAGGTTGACGACCGTTTTCATTCCCAGTTTCACAGTCGCCTTCTGAACCGAGGCGACCTGGATTCCGGTGGACATATATGCCGAATTGGCATATTTGATGAGTTCTGCGGACAATGCGGGATCCGTCTGAATTCTCTCGGCGATTTCGTTTAAGGAAACCGATTCGCTTTGGCACAGACGCATTACGTCCAGGGCCGTTTCGGAAGGAGTGGGAAGCTTTTTGGTGAGAAGGAGCTGCAGGAAAATATCTCGCCTGTCGGTCATCTGGTACCTGATGGTTGTGTTACGACAAAGTCTTGTAAACCCGAAAAACCCGAAGTCTCGCCGCTGGAGGCAAATTGGCGAATTCCTGAATTCCGAACTCTTCAGGCCGGACGAGTAATTTTATAGCAACAGACCTTAAAAAACAAGCAACTGCCGGGATTATCGGAGAACAGGAGCGGAGTGGGGACTCTTGGGGCGTCGGTCTTGAACGGTGTTTTCCTCCCCGAGGCTGGAAAAAATGTATCGGACCGGGGGTGGAGGGGCAGACGGCAGGATACGTTATGCCGGATCGCTTTCCGATCTCTCGGTAAACGTACCCTTTTGGTCGCACCCATATGTTGCGTTATTCATGCGCCGACTTTGGCGCACGGAATGCCGGGTGGTTTGCGGAACAGGATGGAGTTCCGGATCAGTACCTGAAACCTAACCCGCATTGACTCTTTCCCGAAGCTTCCCTGAAGGCTTGAAGGTAACAACTCTCCTGGCCTCCAGGGTCAGGTCGGCACCGGTTTTGGGGTTTCTCCCCCGGCGTGGGTTCTTGTTTCTGATGTTGAATTTGCCGAAGCCGCTCAACATCAGATCGGACCCGCTGATCAGAGCTTCTTTCGAAAGTCGAAGAATAGCCTCAACGGCCTCCGTAGCCTGGGCTTTTGTCAAGTTCTCATGGGTCGCATATACCTGCTCGACGATAGCTGCTTTGGTAAGGGTCATGCTTTCCTCCTGTATTTTCTGGAAAATATGCTATGCATCTGGAAAGATCATATTCGGAAAAAATAAAATGTCAATACAGGTGCTTGTAAATATGAAATTTTTTTTCGACAACAGGAAGCATTTGGCATGCTTTCTCAAGACCGGGGCAGGGCGGCAACGGCTCACCGGCAGTGGCGATGTCGGCCTGCCTGGCTCCCAGTGAAACTCCCCTTCGCCGTTCACTCGACGGTCGATTACGAAGTGAGCTCGTTCAGACCTCAGGTTCGCAGGAGCTCGGCGTGATTGTTCAACTCTATGATCCCGCATTAGTAATAATTAATAATTGCCGAAAGTTCTTGTCAGCCTGGCAAAAATATGCATAAAGAAGTTAAAGTCGATCTGGAAATAGATTATGATAAGGTCGTTGAAAAGTGATTTCATGATGAACTGAAGCCTTTCAGTCGGTTTAAAGACATCTGCGGCGATAATGGCTGGAGATCTTTATGAGGTCCAACCGGATGAAGGCGGGAGTCGAAACCTTGAAGAACCCAGCCCCGGTACTTGCCTCCTTTTTCGCATATGATGACTTCATCGTCGGCGAACATCCCGAGCGCATGCAGAGGTATGTGGAGATCCTGCTCGGCCATTGCGATGGAGAGTGGAATCTTTCGGCGCATGAGAAAGATAAAATTATTCTCGCGTCGATTTTGCATGATGCCGGCAAGTCGGTTGTCCCCGCGGAAATTCTGACAAAACCATCCGGGCTGACGGAGGAGGAATTCGATAAGATCAAACTGCATACGATCGCGGCCGCCGATGTATTTGCCAGGGCAAGTGTGGTCTGCGAGGAGATCGGGATCGAAAAAAGCTACCTGACGCTCGCCGAAGAGGTTGCTCTGCATCATCATGAGAAATGGGACGGGACAGGCTATCCGATGCGGCTCAAAGGCGAGGAGATCCCTTTTCCGGCGCGGGTTATCGCGATTGCCGATGTGTATGATGCCTTGACTTCGCGGAGGCCCTATAAGAGACCCTGGGGCCATGAAGAGGCATACAGATTTATCGTTGACGACTCAGGACAGCATTTCGATCCGGCCCTCGTCGAGGTTTTCAAGAGTTGCGCCCACTTATTCAATTCGGTGTCGGAGGATGAATGACCGGGGAGTAGTCTGCCATTCCCCGGTGCGTTCCCTGACAGCAGGTAATGTCTGAGCATGCCGTTTACTTTTTATGGCCCCCTCACCTGCCTCAGATGATGGTAGCTCAAACCTAAACCTTGTCTTTGACCTATGAAGAGGATAGCCTGGCTTTAGCCAGATGGCCGTTTCCTGTGATTGATACAACGAACCCGAACAATGAGGGGCGTTATGTCGAAGAACATGAGAGGCAACGACGAGCAACGGCTCGTAACAAAGCTGTTGGGCCTGGCGGGGATAACCGTCAACGGCGGCAATCCATGGGATATCAGGATTTTCGACAACCGGGTATATCCGGCACTCCTGCATGGTGGCTCGCTCGGACTGGGCGAGTCGTACATGGCCGGCTGGTGGGATTGCGAGCAGCTTGACCAGCTGATCTTCCGGCTGATCAAGGCGGACCTGGAGAAACGCGTCAAGAAGAGCCTGCAGTTCCAACTCCGGATCCTGCTCGGCAAAGTCGTCAACTTTCAGAGTCGCAGGCGTGCCCTGGAGGTCGGCAAGGTACACTATGACATCGATCAGCATCTCTACCGCTGCATGCTTGATTCGGAGATGAACTATTCCTGCGGCTACTGGAAGAACGCTTCGAATCTCGACGAGGCGCAGCGGGCAAAACTCGAATTGTCATGCCGGAAGCTGAAGCTCGAGCCCGGCATGAAGGTACTGGATATCGGCTGCGGCTACGGGGCCTTTGCCAAGTACGCGGCAAAATATCACAGGGTGAGGGTCGTCGGTATCACTATCTCCGAGCAGCAGGCCAGCTGGGCCCGGAAAAACTGTGATGGCATGCCGGTGGAGATCCGCTTGCAGGATTATCGGGATGTATGCGAAAACTTCGACCGGATCGTTTCCATCGGCATGTTCGAGCACGTCGGCAAGAAAAACTATCGGGAATACATGGCGACGGCCTTCCGTAACCTGGCCGATGACGGACTCTTCCTGCTCCACACGATCGGGACCACGGCCAAAAACGGAATCGACCCCTGGATCATCAAGTATATCTTCCCCAATTCGGCCCTGCCGATGGCCGGGGAGATTCCCCGCGCCTGCGCAGGCCATTTCGCCATCGAGGACTGGCACGACCTCGGCGGCGACTACATCAAGACGCTCAGGGCCTGGTACGGAAATTTTATCAGCCACTGGAATTCCCTGAAGAAAAATCATGACGAGCGATTTTTCCGGATGTGGACCTACTATCTCTCCGCCTTCATGGGGGCTTTCCAGGCCAGACGGCTCGCGGTCTGGCAGGTGGTCCTGTCAAAAAAATGCCTGAACAGAGATTATATTCCGGTCAGGTAACACCGTTCAGCAGGATCTCCGCAACAGCGTCTTCGTCACCTCGACGACGGCGCACAACTTCTTCGGGAGAATCTCCCCGTCATTGACGTGATCGGAAATTAGAGCGATCCAGGGGGGCAGATCGATATCGAAGCCGAAGGACGCTTCCCTTTGCCGCAAGGCAAACAGGCGAAAAACAAGCAAGAGTCGGGAGTGAGGAAAATGTGAAGAGTTCCTTGAATCGATGCTGGTTTGGCGTTATGTTTAGCACATGAGTTTTCAAACCTTTCAGAGGTGCGCCTATGGCCAGGTCCAAATGCCCATCATGTGAATACCACGAGTTCGAGGCTGTTCATATCACGACCAAAACCGGGCAGAAATTTTGCCTTATCCAATGCGTCGCCTGCGGTACGGTCGTTGGTGCTCTGGATGATGTAAAGATAACCAATGTGATAAAAAGCGCTGAAAAAAAGTTGACCAAATTTCTCGAAAATCTCAACCGCAAGGTGGTTACCGTCTGCAACCGCAAGAATTCCTGATGTCTTTTCTTTTTTCGCGGTTACTTACTTGATCACTCCCCGGAGTTGCCTCGCAAGGGGGAGTGCTGCAATTATAAAATTTTACCCGGTGAGAAGGATATCATGGAAGAAGATGTCGGCCATAGGTTGGTTCGGGCATTGAAAAATCCCAATAATCTTGAAGGGCAGGAGAGCATTGCCAAGGCAATGGAACTCACCAAGGCTTATGCGAGTTCAGGCTCTGCCACTCATTTCAGCACCGTGACCAAGCTCTTTTTCGATCTCTTTGAAATGTTCGAGACGGGAAAGGACCCGAGGACTAAATAGACGAAGACGGCGGAGTCCGTTTGAGGTATTTCTCAAGACACTCGATGTCTTTGCATTTCGCTATGATTTGACGAAGATAGGCGATATTTCCGTCGATGTTCTCGATGTAGAGGTTGCGGTCGATGTTGTGCCTTTTCCGAAAATGCGTGCGCATGGCGGTGAAGGTGTTCGAGAAAGTCGTAACCAGGCGTTTCAGAACCACATTTTGGTAAAAATTGGCCGTATGCTCCATGAGTTCCAAGGCGGAACGATGGCGGTTGATGCCCCCCGCTTCCTGTTCGTGGTAGAGCAAGGGGAGGCATTCCAGGTAATATCGGTCGGCCATCTGTGCCAGGATGTCGGCGGAGCCGACGACCTGACCGACGATTTGCACCTCATGGCTGTGGTAGTCGAAGGTAGCCGGGTCGCTGTTGAGTTTGGTATAGTTGATGATGATCGCGCAGTCCCTGGTGTAGTCGTCACTCAGGCCTTGCTCGGCGATATAAACCTTCAGAAAGTGTATTGAGCGGTTTTCGTGACCGTCGATGTACTGGGTGCCGGAAGCGGCTGGGTCGCCTTGCTCGAGCAACATGCCGGTATCGTGAAAATAAGCGGCGAGCAGCCCCTTGCGGAGCATATCCTCGGAGACGGGGATATTGTTGCAGTGGAGACCGTGAAAAAGGCGAATGGTTGCCAGCGCCACCATCTGCGTGTGCCGTAAGTTGTGATACGGCAGGCTGTTTTCCTGGAAACCGGGATGCGAGCCGGAGAAGAAGGCGGCGAGATCGTTATGTAATGCCCTGATCTGGGAAAGGTTGGTCGAGGGAGAGATGCTTCCGGCAAGAAAGATGATTTCATCGAGTGGGGTGCCGTTCTGCCTTCCCTCAAAAATATAAGAGAGATACTCATTATCCATGCGCCGCTCTGAAGGGTTCGAAGTTATCTGTTCTTCATGTTTCGACATTCTATCACTCGGTTCCGTCATGTGGCAAATTGCAAAAAAACCGGTTACGGCAGGATGAAAGTCGCAGCAACCGGCAACGGCAGGTATGCCACATAGTGGTAATTTTCTCCAGCGAAAGTCAAGAAAAACAATGAGTCCCTGGACTTTGTCTCCTTTTACAGGTACCCTTCTACAAGGATTGGCTAGAAATCAGCTGTAGGGGGCGTGTTGAAAGGATAACTTTATATTATTAAACCTTTGCCGGGCGAAATGGAAGCACAGAAAGATTCCGTAGTGATATTGATCGTTGATGACGATGAACTGGTGCGCATGACCCTCAGCGTGCTGGTCGGCTCTCTCGGCTACCATTGCCTGATTGCAGGGGATGGTGTCGAGGCTCTCGCCGTCCTGCGATCGACCACGGTGGATCTCGTTTTGACCGATGTGGTCATGCCGGGCATGGGGGGCCTGGAACTTCTCGAGAATATTCGTCTTCACCATAAGGAAACGGACGTGATCGTCTCCACCGGTTTTCATGAGAAGGCGAGCTATGCCGCGGTGATCAAGGCCGGCGCCATCGATTTCATCAAGAAACCCATCGACCAGGCGGAACTCGAGGCAAAGCTCGCCCGCGCCGTCCGCGAGCGGCGGATGATGCGCGAGCTGGAAAGGCTGTCGAAGCAGGACAGTGTCACGGGGATACTCAACAGGAGAGCCTTCGACGAGCATTTCTCCCTCGAGGTGGAAAGGGCCTATCGGCAAAATTATCCGCTGATGCTGGCGGTCATCGACATCGACAACTTCAAGGAATACAACGATGAATACGGCCACCAGGAGGGGGACAACGTCCTGAAGAGCCTGGCGGAGATCATGAAGGAATGCACCAGGGACAGCGTCGATATGTGCTTCAGGCTGGGGGGCGACGAGTTCGCCGTACTCCTGCCGCAGGCAACCATCAACCAGGGCACGGAGATCGTCCAGCGCATCCTGCTCAGCTTCATCGAAAGGAATTTCGGCAGCACCAGCCTGTCAATCGGCTTGATTTCCTGCAAGCGAAACAAGAAGGCAGCTAAAGAAATCGATGAGAAGACCATGAAGGAGCGCGCCGACCAAGCTATGTACGACGCCAAGAAGAGCGGAAAAAATTGCGTCATCACCAGGATATGAGCGGTTTTCCCCGCGGCTCGGCCGGCCGCCGGGGTGGTTCCTGTTCATCCCTCTTCCACAGATAAGGTTCGGGTGCAGGGGCGTAATATTTTTCGCCCTTGGCAACCCGGCTCAGCCAAGGGCATTCTTGTGGAATGACAGGTCCGGCGCAACCGGATATTTGCCATCGAAGCAGGCCAGGCAGAAATTGTCGGCCGTCAGGCCGGTCGCCTCGACCAATCCTTCCAGGCTCAGATAGTGGAGGGAATCAAGCCAGAGATATTCGGCAATTTCCGCAATAGTCTTCTTGTTGGCGATGAGCTGGCCGGCCGAGGGGAAATCGATCCCGTAGTAGCAGGCATGGCGGGTCGGCGGGCAGCTTACCACCATATGCACCTCTTTCGCCCCCGCTTCCCGGAGGGCCCGCACCCGGCTCTTTCCGGTCGTTCCCCGGATGATCGAATCCTCGACGATGATCACCCGCTTTCCTTTCAGAAATGACCGCACCGGGTTGAGTTTCACCTTGACGTTGAAGTCGCGCATCGACTGGGTGGGCTGGATGAAGGTCCGGCCCACGTAGTGGTTGCGGATGACCCCCATCTCGAGTGGAATACCGGAGGCCTGGGAGTAGCCGAGGGCCGCGTAGTTGCCGGAATCGGGGAAGGGCATGACGAAATCGGCATCGATCTTCGCCTCGCGGGCCAGGATTTCGCCCATTCTCTTCCTGGTCTGATAGACGTTGATGCCGAAGATCTCTGAATCCGGCCGGGCGAAATAGACCTGCTCGAAGATGCAGAAGTGGCTGTTCTGCCTGGGCCAGGGAAAGATCGAGGTCATCCCGCCGTCCTTGAAGACCAGGACTTCGCCCGGCTCGATATCCCGCAGGTACTCCGCTTCGATGAGATCGAGGGCGCAGGTCTCGGATGCCACCACCCAGCCGCCGTCTTCGCCGTTCTTCAGCCTGCCGAGACAGAGTGGCCGGAACCCGTCCGGGTCGCGCACGGCGATCATGGCGTCCTGGGTCATGAGCAGGAGAGAATAGGCTCCCCTCAGGGCGGTGAAGGTCTCGGCAAGGGCCTTTTCCAGCCCGAGATGGCTCGCCCTCGCCATGAGATGAAGGACAACCTCGCTGTCCATGGTGGTCTGGAAGATCGAACCCTGTTCTTCGAGCTTTGTCCTCAGTGAAATGGAGTTGACGAGGTTGCCGTTGTGGGCGACGGCCAGGGTCATGCCCTTGTGGGTGACGAGCAGCGGCTGGGCGTTGGTGAGGTTGGACGCCCCGGTGGTGGAGTAGCGGACATGGCCGATGGAGATATGGCCCTGCAGGTTCTGCAGGGTGGACTCGGAAAAGACCTCCGGCACGAGACCCATGTTCTTGTACATCTTGACCTGGGTGCCGTTCGAGGTGACGATCCCGGCGCTTTCCTGGCCGCGGTGCTGCAGGGCGTAGAGGCCGAAGTAGGTGAGCTTGGCGGAATCGTTGTGATTGTAAATGCCACAAACCCCGCATTCGTGGGTGGGGCGCCCGTCCGGGGATTTCCTGCTGCCGTCTGATAACATCTTGGGGTGTCCTTACTGTCAGGTAAGCCGTGTTTACGAAATTTCATTACATTACCTGTTTTCGGACGGGCACTGCCCGAAAAGGCAAGCGGGATCTCAAAGGAATCCGCCCGGGCAAAAACAGGTAAAGGCACAAAGAGGGAATCTCTGTGCCTTTCTAGGGTAACCCAGAACTGGGAATCTATAATAAGTATTACCCAAATTCAACAAGAAAGATGGCGGGGCGGTAAACTCCCTGCCGGCTCCCGCGCGGATCTCAGGCAATGGTGAGGGCGTAGAGCAGTTCGGTCAGGTTGACGAGATCGTTCAAATCCAGCCGTTCATCGACCGTATGGACCTTGTTCATGCCGGTGGCAATGATGGCCGTCGGTAAGCCCAAGCCGTTGAAAATATTGGCATCGCTGCCGCCACCGGCGACGATGTAGCGCAGGTCCTTGCCGCAGGCGGCCGCGGCCTTCTTCACCCTGCCGATTACCGGGGCATCCTCGGCGAGCGAGAGCGGGGGGTAGTCGTCGACAATGGTGATGGCCAGCGCCGGGCGGCTGTTGCCGGTCGCCGGTCCTCCCCGCCAGTTGTCCACCGTGCTCTGGAAGGCGGCGAATATCTCATCCGTGTAGCGCTGCAGTTTTTCCGGCGAGTGGCTGCGCACCTCGCCCCGGAGGGTAACCTTCTCCGGGACGACGTTGGTGGCCACGCCGCCCTCTATGATGCCGAAGTTGCAGGTGGACTCTTCATCCAGCCGGCCCAGCCGGATCCCGGATAGAGCCTGGACGGTCAGGGCCAGGGCGTTGATTCCGGCCTCGGGGCAGAGCCCGGCGTGGGCTGCGGCCCCCTTGATTTCGATCATGATCTTGTTGGCGGCCGGGGCGCCGATCACCACATGGTTGATGCCGGTGGAATCGAGGGCGTAGCCGTAGGGGGTCTCGATTTTCCGGTAGTCGAGATGCTTGGCGCCGAGGAGGCCGACTTCTTCGCAGGTGGTGACGATCACCTCGAGCTTCGGGTGCGGGATGCGGTTCTCCTTCAGCAGGGCGAGCAGCTCGAGGATGGCGGCGATGCCGGTCTTGTCGTCCCCGCCGAGGATGGTGTCGCCGGCGCTGGTGAAGATGTCGCCGGTCCTGACCACCTTGACCCCGGTGCCCGGTTCGACGGTGTCCATGTGGCAGGAGAAGAACAGTCCTTCGCGGTCCGGCAGGTCGCCGGCGAACCGGATGATGAGATTGCCCGATTCCGAGCCGGTCCGGCCGGCGGAATCGTCCTCGTACACCAGATCGGCCCCGAGTGCGGCGAAAGCCTTCTTCAGGTGGGCGGCGATAGCCCCTTCCCGGCGGGAGGGGCTGCTGATCTCACAGAGTTCGGTAAAGGTCGCGGCGAGTCGCTCGCGGTCGATCGGCATGGTCATGGGTGGTCCTTTTTTAGCCTTCCTGCAGGAGGACGACGGCATGGCAGCCGATGCCTTCCCTTCTGCCGGTGAAGCCCATCCCTTCGGTGGTGGTTGCCTTGATATTGATCGCCCCGGGGGCGACCTTGCAGGTGCGGCCGAGGATATCCTTCATTTCGTTAAGATATGGCGCCAGCCGCGGCGCCTGGCACACCACGGTAATGTCGGCGTTGGCCAGCCGCAGGCCTTTCTCTCCGGCCAGCCGCACGACTTCCGCCAGCAGGTCGATGGAATAGACTCCGGCAAATTTCGTGTCGGTATCGGGGAAATGCCTGCCGATGTCGCCGGCGCCCATCGCCCCGAGCAGGGCGTCGCACAGGGCGTGGGTGAGGACGTCGGCGTCGGAATGGCCGGCAAGGCCATGGCTGTGGGGAACGGTGACTCCCCCGAGCACCAGCTTGCGGTTTTCGGCAAAACGATGGGCATCGTAGCCGTGGCCGATCCGGATGGCCGACACAATATTCTGCCTGATGATATTTTCCGCCAAGACCAGATCCTCCGGGCGCGTAATCTTGATATTGGTTTCCGAGCCTTCCACCAGCGTCACCGGAATTCCCGCTTTTTCCAGAAGGGACGATTCGTCGGTGACATCCGCCTCGCCGTTCATCGCATAGGCCCGTTCCAGCAGCTCCTTTCTCGCCGCCTGCGGCGTCTGGGCCTGCCAGAGAGAGGCCCGCTCGACGGTTGCGGCCACCCGGCCGTCACCTGCCGCCCTCTTCAGGGTATCCTTCACCGGGATGGCGGCGATCGCCGCGCCGTCTTTCAGTACGGCGGCATAACATCCGGCGATGATCGCCGGGTTCACCAGCGGCCGCGCCCCGTCATGGACCATCACCACCTCTACGTCCCGGCCGAGCGCCGCCAGCCCGGCCCTCACCGAATCCTGGCGCCTGCGGCCGCCGGCGACGATTTTCACCTTCCCTGAGAGCAGGCCATGCTCCTCGAGCAGCCTCCTGGTCTGCTCGATTCGATCTTCGGGGACGGCCACCACGAGCGAGTCGATGGGGACGGCCGGAGTCTCGGTGAAGGCCTTGACGGTACGGACGAGCATCGGCATGCCGCCCAGCTGGTGGTACTGTTTGGGGTGACCCAGGTTCATCCGGGTTCCGAAGCCGGCCGCGGGGATGATGACGGCGACTGAAGGTGCCATGAAAGAAGGGGATTCGATTGATTGCAGGATAGCGAGCCACCGGGGAGTACCACCGGTGGCGTGCGCTGTTTCAAAAGAAAACGGAGCGGGTTGTAAGCCGAATTCTGTACCCCGCGAAGGGCCATGATCATTTGACTGGGATGTTGATCGCTCAACACCTCTTGCAACCTACCCGGAGATCTCGGACGGGCCGCCCTCAAACATCTCCCTATTTGGTCTTGCTCTGGGTGGGGTTTGCCGTGCCTTTCATGTCGCCATGAAAGCGGTGAGCTCTTACCTCGCCGTTTCACCCTTACCTGACTGCGTCAGGCGGTTTGTTTTCTGTGGCACTTTCCCCCGGTCGCCCGGCGTTCGCGTTACGAACCACCCTGCCCTGTAGAGTTCGGACTTTCCTCTCCGGTACGAAACCGGAGCGATCATGCGCCCGCTCCGAAATTGATAATCTAGTCCCAAACCGCAAAGGAAGAAAGGAAAAAAATGGCAGGAGGCTTTCCCCGCTTCCCTTGCCGCTCGTTCTGTTGGAAATTATTTCTATTGAAACAATTTCGTAAAGGTACTTGTCCCCCCTCGAGGGGATGCACCGAAGAGAGTCGCTCCTGCGATATCAGTTCTTGTCGTCTGCGGAGCGAACGTAATGGATCATCCGCTGGCAGGTGGGGCAGTCGAAGAGTTGGTCGCCCCTCAGCAGCTGATTGTACAGCTGCGGCGGAATCGCCATGTAACAGCCCTGGCAGACCCCATCGACCACATTGACCACCGCCCGGCCGTTGCGGCGTTCGCGCAGCGTGTTGTACTTGCGGAGGGTGTTCGGCTTGATCTTCGCGGCCTGTTCGTTGCGCTGCAGGTCCTTCTCTTTTTTCCCCTTGTTGATCGCTTCGATATTGACCCTGACCTTCTCGGTCTCTTCGACCACAAGTTCCTTTTCACCTTTCAGGAGGTTCTTCTCCTCGGAGATCTGGGCCGTCAGCTTCTCGATGGTCAGCATGATGGCCATGATCTTCTCTTCATTCTCCTTGGCGCTCTTCTTGGCATCCTCGATTTCCTTGAGCAGGGCGGTCTGCTCGCGGCCGGTCTGGACCTGCATCATCTTCGACTGGCGGTCCCGCACATGATCCATCTTGTCGGCGACTTCCCCTTCAAGATTGCGGTTTTCCTTCTGATGGGCGCTGATCTGCTCCTGCAGTTCATTGATAAAAGCCTCTCTCTTGGCCAGGGCGGATATGCGCTTATCAAGACCGTCCTGTTCGGCTTTTATGGCATTTTCGATCTGGTCGATCTCCAGATCGATGGCCTGAAGTGAGACGAGTTGGGCTAACATTTCGTTCAAGGTGGTTCTCCTCTATCGTGTGACCTTACTATTGGTGTTATGTACGGCAATGAAGGGATGTCGCTCGGCCTTCGATTGCATGATCCTCAAATTCCAGTTTTTCTCGAGATTGATCTGTTCGAGTTGCACGACCAGGGCGCCGACCGCGGGTTTCTCGGTGGCATAATGGGTGCCGTCGATGATGCAGAAACCGGTTTCCCCGGCCCACACGGCGACGCTGTGTTTGATCTCCGCCGAGAGATAGACTTCCGCGCCCAGGCGGCGGGCCTGTTCGGCAAAATCCGAGCCGCTGCCCCCGCATACCGCCACCGTTGTTATCATCTCCGGCAGCCTGCCGGCCATCTGCACGCTCTTAAGTCCCAGGACGTCGAGTACCTTCGCCAGGAAATCCGCGGCCGGGAGCGGCGCAGGAAAGGCGCCGATCCGGCCCAGGCCGATGCCGCCTTCTCCGCTCGGCACCAGCGGCGCAAGATGCTCGAGGCCGAGCTGCCGGGCCAGGATGGAGCTGACCCCTTCCGCAGTGCTGTCGTAATTGGTATGGCAGCCGATGATGGCTATCCGGTTGGTCAGGGCCTTTTCCAGCAGGCGGCCGGAAGGGGCGCCGGTATCGATGGCCGCCAGCGGCTTGAAGATCACCGGGTGGTGGGGGATGATGGTATTGGCGCCCAGGGCGACCGCCTCCTCCACCAGGTTGATGGTCGGGTCGAGTCCCGCGATGACCCCCGTCACCTCCTGGTCGGGATTGCCGACCAGAAGCCCCACATTGTCCCAGGGTTCGGCCAGCCGGAAGGGCGCCAGGTCGTTGAGGCCGTCAAGAATGTCCTTTACTCTTGCCTTCATAGCGCAACCGGGATGGGTTGAAGGGGAAAACAAAAAAGGTACACTCCACTGGGAGTGTACCTTTTGCTTGGTCTCTCCGGTCCGGGTTCTTGCCCGAATCGAAGTATGTTTTCCAGGGGGATTTCGTGCCTTCCCCTTGTTGTCGGTGAAAAAGTTGCTGTTCCAAGGAATCCGTTTTCTGGTCAGAAGCCGCTGCAGTTCTTGTGGTGGGCGCAGTAGGATTCGAACCTACGACCGATCGGTTATGAGCCGATGGCTCTACCAGCTGAGCTATACGCCCGCCTTCGTCTGACGATAAAACAAACTATGTAAAATGGTTCTGGTGGAAAAGTCAATAAAAAAATTTTCGGGTATGAGCGGCGCCGGCTGTCACGCCCAATCGGGAGACCTGTCCGATCTCGACAATTCCATTGCTAAATGACAAAATGTAACTATTCTCATACAAAATATGTGGGTAGTTAGGCTACTTTTCGCAAAAGGTGAACCCCTTTGATGTACACGAACCTCATCCTCTTTCTGGTCGCCATCTTCCTCTTCAGCGTCGACGGCATCCCGCAATCGCCCCTCCTGCCTGGCTGGCAGGCCCTGGGCCTGCTGGCACTGCTGATCGTGCTGTACAATAGGATTGCCGTGCGTCTTTTCGCCCGGCCTCTGGCGTACCGGATCGGCGGGTATTTCTATACGGAAAAACAGCTGTCGATTCTGGCCCTGGTCTTCTTTTGCCTGACGCTTTATCTGTGCGACCCGAAATACTACCTCGCCTTCCTGTCCTTCGGCGACACCCTGCCGGCACTGGTGAACTATGCCGGGCTGCTGCTCTTTGTCATGTACCTGGCCCTGATGTGGCGGGCGGGCAAGAAGAACTACGAGCGAATCTTCGACCGCAGCCTGGGCACCGCCTCGTTTATCAAACATAACCTCAAGACCAATCTGCCCATTGTCCTGCCCTGGATCGTCCTCTCCCTGCTCTATGATCTCGTGGCGATGCTGCCCATCCCGGGACTGCAGAGGATTGTCGCGTCGGAGTGGGGTGACCTGCTCTTTTTCGCGATCTTCATCGTCTTCGTCCTGCTCTTTTTTCCCCCGCTGGTCCGCCGGCTCTGGGACTGCAAAAAATTGCCCGACGGTTACCTGAAGAACCATCTCGACGCCTTCTGCCGGACCCAGAATTTTCACGCCGATTTCTACCTCTGGCCGCTGTTCGAGGGCCGGATGATGACCGCCGCGGTAATGGGGGTCCTGCCCGGCCTCCGCTATATCCTGCTCACCCCGGCGCTCATCGAGACCATGTCCAAGGAGGAACTGGAGGCGATCATCGCCCATGAAATAGGCCACGTAAAGAAATACCACCTGGTTCTCTACATCGGCCTGATCATCGGCTTCAGCGCTCTGGCCGGCATCCTGGCCGAACCGATGATCTATCTCATCCTGTCGCTGGATTTCGTCAACAGGCTGGTCCTCAGCAGCGGCGCCTCGATGGATGCCATGCTGGCCGCGGTATTCACCCTCCCCCTGCTGCTCTTCATGGTAATCTATTTCCGTTTCGTCTTCGGGTACTTCATCAGGAATTTCGAGAGACAGGCGGACCTCTTCAGCCTGTCGGCGATCGGCCACAGCCGGTCCCTGGTTTCCGCTTTCGAAAAAATCGCCGTCATGAGCGGCGGGACGAGAGAAGAACGCAACTGGCACCATTTCGGCATCGGCGAGCGCATCGACTGTCTGGAGCAGGCCGAACAGGAACCCCGCCGCATCGGGCGGCACAACCATAAGGTACGCTACAGCCTGATGGCCTATCTGGGCGTCATCATCCTGGCCATTGTGCTGGTGCGCCAGCTTCCCATGGAACAGCTTTCCGAGAAGTATCAGGAACTGGCCTTCCAGGCGAACCTGGTAAAGGTTCTGGAGATGGCGAAGCACGAGCCTGACCGGGCCCTCTGGCAGCGTCTCATCGGGGACCTCATGCTCGCCCGGAAGATGGAGGAAAAGGCCCTGGCGGCCTATGAAAACGCCTTCGCCCTGGAACCGGCCAACCCGGAAATCATGAACAACCTTGCCTGGCTGCTCTTGACCAGCGAGAATCTCTCGCTCCGCGACCCGGAGAGGGCCCTGACCCTGGCCCGGGCCGCCGCCGTCCTGCAGCCGAAGGCCCATGTCCTCGACACCCTGGCCACCGCCTACTGGGCCAACGGCATGGTGGAAGAGGCGGTACGGCTGGAGACCCAGGCGGCGGAGATGGACCCGTCGCAAAGAAGGTTCTATCAGTCGCAGATTGCCAGATTCCTCAGCCAGACCTACGAGGAATCGCTGGAGAAAAGGGATGCCGTCCCGGAAAATACAGGGGCCGCGGCCGCGGAGGGTGAGCGCGGACGCTGATGGCGCTGCTGGGTGCGCATCAGTCGGTGGGTGGCGGACTGCATCTGGCCTTCGAGCGCCTTGCTCGGGTGGGGGGCGAGGCCCTGCAGATCTTCACCCGCAACCAGCGGCAGTGGCGGCCGGCGGAGTTGCAGGGGGCGGAGATCGAACTCTTCCTGGCAGCCCATGAAAAGAGCGGCGCCATGCCGGTGGCGAGCCACGCCTCCTATCTCGTCAACCTTGCCTCCCCGCGGGAGGAGCTGCGGGAGAAATCCATAGCCAACCTCATCCTCGAGCTGCGGCGCTGCCGGGCGCTCGGCATACCGTACGTCGTCCTGCATCCCGGAGCCCATGGCGGCGAGGGCGCAGAAGCCGGCCTCGGCCGGGTCGTCTCGGCCCTTGACCGGGCGATTACCGAAAGCGATGCCGGGGTGCGGATCCTGGTGGAGACCACCTGCGGGCAGGGCACCGGACTCGGCCGCAGCTTCGATGAACTCGGGTACATCCTCGATCATTCCCGGAACAGGGAACTGCTGGGCGTCTGCCTCGACACCTGTCATCTCTTCGCCGCCGGTTACGAACTGCGGACCGCGGTGGGCTACGAGGCGACGATCGCCGCCCTGGAGCGCGCGGTTGGGATCGCCGCCGTGCGGTTCGTCCATCTCAACGACTCGAAGAAGGGCCTGGCCAGCCGGGTCGACCGGCACGAGCACATCGGCAAGGGGTCGATAGGCCTTGCCGGTTTCGCCAATTTCCTGAACGACCGCCGTTTCGCCGAAATTCCCATGGTCATCGAGACCCCGAAAGGCAAGGACCTGGCCGAAGACCGGGAGAATCTTGCGGTCCTGCGCTCGCTGCGTGCCGAGTAAACGGTAATCCTCTGATTCTTCTTGCAAAATACCTGCAATGCGTGGAGAATAGCCGGGAACGCAATTTTCAGAAAAGGGTGTTTTGTATGAAGTTTCTCAACAGCGAATCGCTCCTCGACCTGCTGGTCGCCCGCCGGGTGCTGACCCCCAAGCAGCGCGAGTTCGTGACCCTCGAGAAGGGCAAGCAGCGGCAAAAACTCCTCCGCCAGGCCGGCAAGGAAGGGGCGGCGGACAAGGATTATCCGGACATGGTGGAGATCCTCACCTCCTTCAACCTCAAGCTGGCCGGGGGTGAGGAAGGCGCGCTGGTCGACGAGGAGCTCATCCTGAAGACCGTGGCCAGGGAATACAAGCTGCCCTTCGTCAAGCTCGATCCCCTCGAGCTGGATATGGAGGTCGCCACCAAGACCATCCCGCGCAACTTCGCCATCCGGCATATGCTCCTGCCCTTCAAGATGGAGGACGGCCTGCTGGCGATGGCCAGCTACCACCCCGACTGCCAGGGGGTGCTGCAGGATATCGAGCAGGCCAACCAGATCCGGATCAAGCCGCACCTCGCGACGAAGTCCGACATCAGGCGGATCATCGCCGAATTCTTCGGCTTCCAGCGGTCGATCAGCGCGGCGGAGGACCAGTTCGGTCTGTCGGGCGGAACCGGCTCGGTCGATATCGGCAACCTCGAGCGGTATGTGAAGATATCGGCGTCGAAGGAAATCACCTCCTCCGACCAGCACATCAAGTCCGCAGTCAACCATATCTTCCACTATGCCCTGGAACAGCGGGCGAGCGACATCCACATCGAACCGAAACGCAGCGCCTCGCTGATCCGCTTCCGGATCGACGGCGCCCTGCACACCATCTACAACCTGCCGAAAGCGGTCCACGCCGCCATTGCCGCCCGCATCAAGTTCCTCGCGCGCCTCGACATCGCCGAAAAGCGGCGGCCCCAGGACGGCCGGATCAAGATCGGTGAAAAGAGCGGCAAGGATGTCGAGATCAGGGTGTCGACCGTGCCGGTGGCCTTCGGCGAGAAGGTGGTGATGCGGATCCTCGATTCGGCCATGATCTTCCAGAAGATCGACAGCCTCGGTTTCTCGAAGCGCGACCTGGACGTCTACAACTCCTTCATTAATTCGCCCCACGGCATCATCCTGGTCACCGGGCCGACCGGCAGCGGCAAGTCCACCACCCTCTACTCGACCCTGAAGGAGATCGCCACGCCCGAGAAGAACATCGTCACGGTGGAGGATCCGGTGGAGATGGTCCACGAGGAGTTCAACCAGATCTCGGTGCAGCCGCTCATCGACATCACCTTCTCCAACATCCTGCGCAACATCCTGCGCCAGGACCCGGACATCATCATGATCGGCGAGATCCGCGACCGGGAGACGGCGGCCCATGCGGTCCAGGCGGCGATGACCGGCCACCTGGTCTTCTCGACCCTGCACACCAACGACGCCGTCTCCTCGATCACCAGGCTCCGCGACCTCGGCCTGCAGCCCTTCATGATCGCCTCGACCCTGCTCGGCTGCATGGCCCAGCGGCTGGTGAAGATGATCTGCCCCAGCTGCGCCGAGGAGTTCGTCATGAAGGGCGAGGAGCTGATCAAGATGGGCTTCCCGCTGGCGGAGACCGGCAACGTCACCTTGCGCCGCGGCAAGGGCTGCCGGGAGTGCCGGGGCACCGGCTACAAGGGCCGCTGCGGCGTTTTTGAAATATTTCCGATGTCTTCCCAGATCAAGAAGATGGCGGCAATGGATTCTCACACCCTTGAGATGCGCCAGGTTGCAATCCGTGAAGGAATGACTACCTTACGCGAGGACGCGTGGAGCAAGGTCAGCCGCGGGATAACAACCTTCGAAGAGGCGCTTCGGGCAACCTCGGTGTAGCAGGCACAAGCACCCCACGAGGGGGTATAAGTACCTTCACGGAATTCATTTCAAAAACACGAAATGAATTTCTCAGGTACTCAAGGCGGGAGCAAAGGAAGAACGGGAGCATGAGCATAAAGATCGTCGCCAAGAACAAGAAGGCGTTCCACGACTACCATATCGACGCCACCTACGAAGCGGGGATGGTGCTTTCCGGGCCGGAGGTCAAGTCGCTCCGCGCCGGCAAGGTCAACCTGCGGGACGGCTATGTGAAGATCGATTCCCGGGGCGAAGTGATGATGTACAACGTCCATATCTCCCTCTACACCTTCGCCACCCACAACCCCAACGAACCGCTCCGGGTCCGCAAGCTCCTGCTCCATCAGCGGGAAATTCGCAAGCTTATCGGAAAGATCAAAGAGAAAGGCCTTGCCCTGATACCTCTAAAGATATATTTTAAGGAGAATGGCAAGGCGAAAGTGGAACTGGGCCTCGCCCGCGGCAAGCGCGAATACGACAAGAGGGCGGCTCTCAAGGAGCAGCAAAGCAACCGCGAGATCCAGCGGGAGATGCGCCAGAACAAATAACCAGAACAAGTCGATCAAAAGGGGGCGAAACGGATTCGACGGGGATGTGTAAGCTCACTGTTGCATGCCGAGCTTCTACTGCGCTCGTAAAACCGGTAGAATTAAATATAATCGCAGACGATTATAACCACGCAGTAGCGGCTTAATCGCCGTCATACTGCCGTCCCACCGGTCTTGGGCCCGTAAGACCGGATCCGGGGCGTCGACTCAACGGGCTGGTCGCCTGAAGGCCGACTGTCTTTCAGCCGACGAGACTTCACAGTATAGTTCCGGGAAATCTATGTTCCGACTGAGTTCCCGGCGCGAAACCAAAGCACGGAACTAAGCATGTAGATACGGGAGGGGAGCATTTTCGGACGCGGGTTCGACTCCCGCCGCCTCCACCAAAATGAAGTCCAGAGAGATCTGGCAAAGTCCAAAACCCCGAGAGCTGACAAGGCTTTCGGGGTTTTTCTTTTCCAACAGTGTCCAACAAAATCCATTGACATACCGTCAGCCGTGACGGTATTTATGACGGTACTTTCAACTACCGTCAATGGAGATACCGTCATGAGCCTAACAGACACTGCAATACGCAACGCAAAGCCGAAAGATCAACCATATAAGCTGGCCGACGAGAAGGGTCTCTACCTGCTCGTGAACAAGGCCGGCAAATACTTCCGCCAGGACTACCGCTTCGGCGGGAAGAGGAAAACTCTGTCCCACGGGGTCTATCCCAAGATGACTCTCAAAGAGGCGAGAGAGAGGAGGGATGAGGCTCATCGGCTGTTACAGAATGAGATCGACCCGGCGCAATACAAAAAAGCTGCAAAAGCCAAACAACAGGAGGAACTTGAGAACAACTTCAAGGCAATTGCCCTGGAATGGTTCCTAAAAAACAAGCATGTCTGGACAGAGGGACATGCGCGGACCATCACCAGCAGGCTTGAGAGAGATATTTTTCCCTGGCTGGGCCCGCAGCCCATTGCCAACATCTCTTCGCCCGATCTCCTGGCGGTATTGAGGCGGATTGAGGACAGGGGTGCATTGGAAACGGCCCACAGGATAAAACAGATATGCGGCCAAGTCTTCCGCTATGCTATCGCGACGGGGAGGGCGGAAAGGGATCCATCTTATGACTTGCGTGGGGCTCTTGCCCCGACCAAGCCGCAGAGAATGGCCACGATCACGGATCTCGGAAGAGTCGGTCAGTTGCTTCGAGCTATAGATGGAT
>OBJA01000475.1_pt1 | contig 35059 bp, 33 predicted proteins | sample 1519751 | NCBI WGS metagenome assembly OBJA01 (sample SAMEA3881238, study PRJEB22517) | soil metagenome | biome: lake sediment; feature: soda lake sediment; material: sediment, water from around vicinity | place: India | collected 2013-12-23 | depth 3 m
CACGTTCCCGTCATTCATAACTCATCATTCACAATTCATCATTCGTAGGCCGCCAACCCCGATATCTCACGCCCCTGGGCCTGTTTCTTCAACAAGGGCACCAACTCTTCCATCAAGGCCAACTCGGCCTTGCTGCGCGTCTTCCAGCCCAGTTCCAATGGCTCGAACAGTTCGCTTAACTGTTCACCGTCAAAGATCATGCGATCCAGAATGCCGTCCACAAAGCGTTGCAGAGCATCGCGGTCCAGTCCGTGGCGGTCAGCCAGGGCGGTTGTTTCATTCTGGGCCTTTTGTGCCTTGAAAGCCTGATAGCCGTCGCGGATGACAGCTTCACTCAGCCCTTTGCCCGCTTCCAGGGTGCTGATGTAGGCGATGATGTCCTCGCGCTCGTCCATCAGGTTGCTGCTGGCGGCGAGCAGGTTGATGAGCTGATCGCGGCGCAGGGTCATTTTGCCGGGTGTGTCCTGACTGAAGCGGGCGATCAGGCTCATGATGTAGTCATAGTCGATCAGCGCCGAGGAGAAGAGCACGAATTCGAAATCCAGTTGCTCGATGGCCTCCTGGGCTTCGGAGGCTTGTGCGCCGGTTTTGCCCTGCTGCTCCTTCAGGCGCTGGGCGGTCTCCAGGTAGGCACCGCGCAAGGACCGCAAATCATCCTCGGGCAGCACGCTGTTGATGCGCGTTTTCTGTTCTGCGTCCAGGTCGGTGTACTGGTCGAGCTGGGTCTTGAGGCGCTGCACCTCCTTGAAGCGATTGACGAACTCAATGCGCGCGGCATCGCCCTTGAGGTTGTAGACGCCCTGGGGTTCGGCCACCACATCGCGCTCGGTGAGGAAGTGACCGATGGCGGCCACGGCCTGTTCGTATCTTTTAATGACCGTGGGAGCCGGATCCACCAGCCAGATCTCGCGGGAGCGGTTGATGTCCTCGCCGGAGAAGAGCGCAATGGCATCGTCCACGTCCTGCTGGTGGCCGCGAAAGTCAAGGATGTTGCCGTAGGGCTTGGTGTCGTTGAGCACACGATTGGTGCGAGAAAAAGCCTGAATCAGGCCGTGGTGCTTGAGGTTCTTGTCCACGTACAGGGTGTTAAGGTACTTGGCATCAAAGCCGGTGAGCAGCATGTCCACCACGATGGTGATGTCGATCTTGTGTTGATGTGGTAGATCGCTGTTGGGGTATTGCTGGTCCTTAATGCGCTGCTGTACATCCTGATAGTAACGGTCAAACTCGCTGACACTATGGCTGGTGCCGTACCGGGTATTATAGTCGGTAATGATCTCTTGCAGAGCAGCCTTTTTCTGCTCCGGTTCCTGCTGGTTGTCGGCCTTCTCCTGGGGCAGATCTTCCTGGAGTTGTTTTACATCTTTGTCGCCATTGGCCGGGGGCGAAAAGACGCAGGCAATATTGAGCGGCCTGTAATCAGGATCGTCGGCCTGGCGCTCGGCCTGCATGTCCTTGAACAGCCGGTAATAGCTGATTGCCTCGTTGATGGAGGCGGTGGCCAGCAGAGCGTTGAAGCGGCGCTGGTTGGTAGCGGCCTCATGCTTGGTGAGGATGGCGTCCACCACCGCCCGTTGGGTCAGGGCCTGATCGGGTCTGGTCTTTGATTTGCCCTGTGACGGGTCGCCAGTGTCTTTTGCCTGTGCTGCCTCCGGTTTGAAATAGTCGATATGAAAGCGCAGCACATTGCGGTCATCAATGGCATGGGTGATGGTGTAGGCGTGCAGCTGCTTTTCGAAAATGTCCTGGGTGGTGCGGTAGCTGCCGACGGTGCCGTCGATCTGTTTGTAGCCGGCGTTGTCGTCAAAGATGGGGGTGCCGGTAAAGCCGAAGAGCTGCGCTTTGGGAAAAAAGGCCTTGATGGCCTGGTGATTGTCGCCGAACTGGGAGCGGTGGCACTCATCAAAGATGATGACGATGCGCTTGTCACGCAACGGAGCCAGGCGTTCCTTGTAGGTCTGTCTGCCCTTCTCCTTGTGCTGCTGGGCCTTTTTGCTGGTTTCGTCCAGCGCCAGACCGAGCTTCTGGATGGTAGTGACGATCACCTTGTCGGCGTAGTCCTCGGAGAGCAGTCGGCGCACCAGGGTTTCGGTGTTGGTGTTTTCCTCGACGCAGCCTTTCTGAAAGCGGTTGAATTCCTCGCGAGTCTGGCGATCCAGATCCTTGCGGTCGACCACAAACAGGCATTTTTCGATATCCGGGTTGTCCTTGAGCAGGGTGGAGGCCTTGAAGGAGGTGAGCGTCTTGCCGCTACCGGTGGTGTGCCAGATGTAGCCGTTGCCCCGATTCTGGTGGATGCAATCGACAATGGCCTTGACCGCATAGATTTGGTAGGGGCGCATGATCATCAGCCGCTGCTCGCTGGCCACCAGCACCATGTAGCGGCTGATCATCCGGCCCAGGGTGCATTTGGCCAGGAAGGCGTCGGCGAAGTCATCCAGGTGGGTGATCTTGCGGTTGCCTTCATCGGCCCACTGGTAAATGGGCAAAAAGCGCTCGTCGGCGTTAAAAGCGAAGTGCTGGGTCTGGTTGTTGGCGAAGTAGTATGTATGGTCGCGATTGCTGACGATAAACAGCTGCATGAAGCACAACAGCGTGTTGGTGTAGCCGTTGCCGGGCTCATTGCGGTACTCGACGATCTGTTCCATTGCCCGGCGTGGGTTGATACCCAGCGTCTTCAGCTCGATCTGCACTACCGGCAGGCCGTTGATGAGCAAAATCACATCATAGCGGTGGTGGCTGTTGTCGGTGTTGATGCGCAGTTGGTTGATGACCTCGAAGTCGTTTTTGCACCAGTCTTTGAGGTTGACCAACATGTAGTGTAGCGGGGTGCCGTCCTCACGCTGGAAATAGCCGTATTCGCGCAGGGTTTTGGCGGCCTGGAATACATCGGCGTTGATAATCTCATCGCGCAGGCGGGCGAACTCGGCGTCGGTCAAGCGAACGCGGTTGAGGGCCTCGAACTTATCGCGGAAATTCCGCTCCAGCGCAGCCTTGTCGCGGATGTCAGGGCGATAATTATACTTGAGCTCTTCGAGTTTTTTGATCAGCTTTTGCTCGATGTCGCTTTCTTTATTGGTCATCCTGTTATCGCTTGTTTGATGTTTAATGCCATGTATCGGAGGCTGGTTTGCGATTGATATGTCAACACTTTCTCGGACACAAGTTTACGCAGTTTTCTGCATTGCTTCGAAGGTCGGCGGCACTTCATATCCATTAGCCGAATGTGACCGCCGGAGATTGTAAAAAACTTCGATGCGCTGCTTCAGGCTGCGACAAGTTTTTTAACCCTGAGCTCTTTACGAAATTGTTCAGCATGCCAGAGCTCATATTGAGATTGCTGGTTCAGCCAACTTTCTGCCGAGGTATCAAACGCAATAGAAAGTCGTATAGCCATTTCGGGACTAATACCAGCCTTGCCGTTAAGCACAGCACTCAATGTTTTACGGCTTACACCCAACGCTTCTGCTGCTGCCGTAACCGTCAACCCAAGGGGCTCAAGGCAAAGCTCGCGCAATACTTCACCGGGGTGGGGGGGATTATGCATCAACATGGAATAACTCCTTCAGTGATAATCTTCGTAATTCACTATCTCGGCATCTCCGTTATCAAACCGAAACGTCACTCGCCAGTTACCACTGACCGTCACTGACCAAATTCCGCTTCGATTTCCAGAGAGTTCGTGTAACCGAAGCCCAGGCAGATCCATATCTTTGGCACCTGACGCCGCATTCAGCCGACCGAGAATGAGCCGAAGCCTCTTGGCATGAGCGGCCTGAATCCCTGCAACGCTGCCAGACTTGAAAAATTTAGCCAAGCCTTTGTGTTTGAAACTTCGAATCATGGCCTGAGTGTAACTCGTAACGTATCGGGTGTCAATGGGCGTCGCCAGAATTATGTCAAAACACGGCAAACCGGGTCATATCTTTTTTGCAGGAGCTACTCCTGCCGATCCACGTTCAGCATCAGTATGGGTTCATGCCGGGTTGTGATTTGCCTCACACTCCCGGCAGATCAGGACTTCGATCACCGGGTGATGAATCTGGGGGAGGTCGTTGAGTTGATCCTTGTAATCCAGCGGGTCGGCCTGGCCGTGGCACACCACTGCGGCAACCAGCACCCAGCTTTGTTGTCCCACCGACCACAGGTGCAGATCGACGACCTGGCTGTCGGGGACAGATTCAAGGCGTTTGCGGACTTCTTCGCGCATGGCTTCCGGGGCTTCGGCATCGAGGAGGATGGCCCCGGTCTGGCGCAGTAGTCCGACTGCCCAGCGCAGAATCACCACGGAGGCGACCAGGGCAATGAGGGGATCAAGCCAGTTCCAACCCCAGGCCCAGGCAGCAATCAGTCCGATAATGGCGGCGACCGAGGTTACCGCATCAGCGATAACATGAACCAGTGCCGCACGCAGATTATGATCCTGGTGGTGAGAAGCTTCGTGTTCATGAATTGGCTGGTGGCTATTATCATGAACATGGTGATGTTCATGAACGTGATCATGGCTTCCGGCAAGCAGCCAGGCACACAGAAGGTTGATAATCAGACCGATGACAGCAACCAGTAGAGCCTCGCGGGCATGGAGGGTTGTTGGCGTGATCAGACGCATAATCGATTCATAGACCAGCCAGATGACCGACAGGCCCAGCAGCAAAGCACTGGTAAAAGCGGCCAGATCGCCGATTTTGCCGCTGCCAAGACTGAAACGGCGATTGCTCGCATGGTGGCGGGTCAGGTAGTAGGCCCCTGCTGCCAGGCCCAGAGCAACGGTGTGGCCACCCATGTGGACTCCGTCAGCCAGCAGGGCCATGGAACCGGTCAGCCAGCCGCCGAGGATCTCTGCGATCATGGTAAGCAGGGTCAAGACAGTAGCAATCAGGGTGCGATTTTCGGCTTTGCTGCGTTTACCGTGACCGAAGTCGTGGCGATAGCAGATCTGTCCGGCCAGGCAAGCGTTATTGGTTGTTGATGAAGTGGTCATGATGGATATTCCAACACTATCAGGGTCAGGGTTACCAGTTCAGCCTCGCACAGGGGAAAGACCAGGTCAAGGCCGACAGGCAAAGCTGGTGAGGAGGTAATAGATACGGTGGTTATTTTGTCGTTTCAGCCGCAGGTAACTGGCGCTCTTTGGATGGGTTGCGCGTCGCAGGGTAGAGTTGATGATGCCAGATGGAGAAACCGACCAGTGCTGCCCCGGCCGTGTAGTGCAGGTATCTGGCCGCTTTACCGTGCATCATCAGGCCGCTGATGGTGGTGATGCCGAGGCTGACAATCATAGCGTTTTTGGCGAATCGACGTTGGCTACTGAGGTCGTTGCGTTTCATGGCTTATCTCCCGATGATGATGGCCTTCTTCCGGCGGATGAGATGCGTGCTCCCAGGGCGGCATTCAGCAGTATTCCGACAGTGGCACCATTGTGCAGAAAAGCCGTCGCCACAGGGGAAAGGCGACCAAGGGCTGCCAGCAGCATAATGGCACTGTTGATGCCGGTGGTCAGGTAGTAGTTGGTTTTGACTTTACGCAAGGTTTTACGAGCTACGGTAAAGATATCATCAACCAGCAGCACATCATCTTGCAGCAGGGCAATATCGGCACTGATACGGGCAATGTCGGCACCCTTTTGCATGGCGATACCGACATCGGCAAGGGACAGGGCCGGCGCATCATTGATGCCGTCGCCGATAAAGGCACAGCGGATGCCCTGATCCTTGTATTGCTGGACGATGGCAACCTTCTGCTCCGGCAACAGTTCATAATAACACTCGTCAATGCCCAGCATTTCGGCAGTTTCCAGGGCTTTTTCCCTGCGATCACCGGTCAGCATGATGGCGGTTTTCATCCCTCCCCGGCGCAGGGCAGCAATCAACTGCAAACTTTCCGGGCGGACCTCATCTTTAAGACAGATAATACCCAGAAGCTTGCCGTCGTAACCGATATACAAGGGGGTGATGCCGGCCCCATAGTAGCAGTCGATTCCTTTTGATCCATGGGGGAAAGGAATCCCCTCATCATCCTCGAGAAAATGACGACTGCCGATGATAACACGTTTGTCTTCGACATACGCCATCACCCCGTGGGCTACAACAAACTCGACTTCGCTGTGATGAAAATGCTTGCGTGATCCTGCATCCAGTTGCGCCGCCTTGACGACTGCTTCGGCAATCGGATGGAAATAGTGCTCCTCAATGGATGCCGCCAGTCGCAGAATGTCGTCACTGGTCCAGTTTGGATCCAGGGAGACGGTATCCATTACTTCAAGATCCCCGGAGGTCAGGGTACCGGTTTTGTCAAAAATAAAGACTTCAGCCTGAGCCAGTTGTTCCAGAGAACCGGCACTTTTAACAAGTATCCGGTGAAGACCGGCCTGATACATGGAAGACTTGAAGGCAACAGGTGTGGCCAGTTTCAAGGCACAGGAATAGTCAGCCTGCAACACTGCCGCGACCTTGGCTGTGTCACCGCTGACCAGATAACTGACAGCGGCCATGGACAGGGAGAAGGGCACCAGACGATCTGCCAGACGGATGGCGTCGAGGTGAGCCTCCGATTTGGAGCGCAGTGAGCTTTCCACATAACCGGCGATACGGTATGAGACTCTTTCCTGGCCAACCTGCTCGGCGTAAATGTGGATGCGTCCTTCTTCGACCATGGTCCCGGAAATGACGCGATCCCCCCGGCTTTTAGCAACAGGGAGGGCTTCACCGGTCATGGAGACCTCGTTGATGGAAGCCTGGCCCTCAAGGACGGTTCCATCGACGGCTACGGTTTCTCCAGCCTGGGCAATGACCACCATCCCCTTGGTGACATCTTCAGCGGGAATCAGGCGATCTTCTTCGTTCATACGAACCCAGACGCGCTCAGCTTCCGGTTGCACCAGAGACAAAAGCAACTCGTCTGACTGGCGATCGATGCGGTGGCCAATATACTCGGCCAGGGAAATGAGCAGGTTGGTGACATGGGCAGCGGTATAATCGCGGCGACCCAGCGAAATCAGAATTGCCGCCGATTCCATGGTCTCGGAAGTGATGCTGCCGCCGAGGAGGTGACGCACACCGTGCATGATAGCGGGAGTGCAGGCAAACAGTGCCAGTGCCATTTTCAGCGGTGGCGGCACCAGGGGGGACAGGGCAATGGCCGTTACCCCTTTAAAGACATTGTGAACCTGTTCCGAGCCGCCGGTATTCTGATGTTGGTCCAGAGCGACCAGGGCTTCGCTGTGAAAGTCATGCAGTATGGCAAGAATGCTGTCGACAGTGTGTGTCTTGTGATCAAAATAGATGCGAATGGTTCGATTAACCTGACCGAATTCCACTCGCCGGATGCCGTCTTTCAGTTCCAGCAGGCGCTTCAACGACTGTTTGTCGAAGTTGCTGTGCTTGAGGTAGCGCAACCGCAGGCGGTTACGAGATTGGTGGACAATGCGCAGGGAACTGAACAGGGTCATCAGTCTTCTTGAGCCGTTTTTTGATCCGCAGCCTCAGCGCGGGCATCTTCAATTTTTTCCTTGAACTCTTCCAGCCCTGAAGCCACTTGTGAAAAGAGATTGACGCCGGTTTTAATAATAGCTTGCTGAGCCTTTTCATTGGTCAGTAAAAAAGTCACTGCGGCACCAATCAGCAGGCCTTTGATGAAACGATCGGTCTCACTGCCGCCGAAAAGGGTTGAGCGGGCATCGTTCAGCAACCCTCCTGGCCCACCGTAGGGTCCTCCCTGCAGGTAAGGATTGCGACCGGGATCGGTCTGGCCAATAGGGCGTTGGTCGTGGTAGTCAGACATCATTTTCTCCTTGAAGTCAATGGATCGGATTGCCGGCTTGGCAGCAACTCCGGTGGTTTCTCTGCTGTCAGCAGCAGGGTTCCGGCGGCAAGTGCGACGGTTGCCAGTCCGGTTCCAGTGCGACCTTTGGCAAAGCTGTTCCAGGCCAGAGCACCGGTACCAAGGGCGGCACCCCCCTGGAGGGCCCGGCGGATAACATGCCGGTAGAGTTGTTCGTCATGATCGGGACGATGTTGAGCCAGGGCCAGCAGGCCATGGCTGATAACGCCTGCTACAGCGACGGCGCTGACATGTAACGGCTCATTCATCACTTGTCGCTTTCTTTGCCGGTGGTTTTCGAGCTCGTTGCGGCTTTTTGGCCGGAGTGGTCTGTTTGGGTGCCGGTTCAGATTTGTCGGGGACCGACTGGACTTTGTCGCGAATACAGTCGCCGGTGGCTTTGACAGCCTTCACCCCTTCTTCCAGATTGTCTTTTAGCAGATGCTGGCCTTTGTCAAACAGTTCCCTGGTGCGTCGACTTCCCAATACCAGCACCGAGGCGGCACCAACAACAGCGCCCAGTAGAAAGTGATAGCCCATTTCTTACTCCTTTGTGTTGAGGTTGATCTGATCTTTCAGCAGCCAAAGGGCACCGGCACCGAGCAGTGCGCCGCCCGCCAGGACCCCTCGGGGTCCGCAGAAGAATCTGGCCCACTCGACCGGATCTTTCTCTCTGACCATGCTTTTGATCTCTTCCAGCAGCGCAGTGGGGTCAGCCGCCTGAATGGTGCTGATTTCCCGTCGTAGTGCCGGCAGGTGGTGATGATAAATTGTCGCCTGCATCCGATACAGAATGTCACGCGTTTGTGGGCTCAGGGGCCTGGTCAGAAGTTTTTCCAACAGATAAAAGGCCTCAGTCTCGTAAACCACCATCTTTTCGAGGGCTTCGAGCCAGTCGCCATTGCATGCGCCGGTCTCTATGTCATCAGGAGTTGTTGTGCGACCAATGAGCCACAAGCAGGCGTCAAGTTGTTGACGGCAGGCGGTGACAATCTCGGTAGTGAGTTGTTTGTTCTCATGCTTAACCTGTATTGCCAGGTAACAGGAAAGTCTGGCACGAGTGTTGTTGGCAACTTCTTCAAGGATCGGCTGGTCATTGACCTCTGATTTTTGGCTCATTATCGCGCACCCCGTGACTCGAGATAGTTGATCAGCGGCTCGACATCGCCATGACCCAGGGCTTCAAAACAATGGAAAATCTGCTCGTCGGCCAGGTAGGTGATGGTGGCACTGCGGGCCAGGGCATTGATTCTGACGTTGGTAACAGCAGGAAGGGCAGCCAGTCGGGACTGGATATCCGGTGTCGGATGGGTTGAAGAAGGTGAAAAGTGTCCGTTGAACTTCAGGCGGATGCGTCCGGGAATATGGTGGGCAATCTGGACCTGTTGCAACAGGTGGCAGAAGAGGTCCCGTTCCTGGTCAGTCAAAAATGACATAAGTGAGTGTCCACTGGTAAATGTTGGCGCAGAATTGACTACCAGTGCAGTATAGAAAGGATGAGGGGCAAAATCTGTGACATTTGTCACAAATTTTGCCCCTTGAGTGATTATCCTGCCTGCGAAGCGGTATCGGCAATGTGGCCTTCGCCATAATACACTGCTGTCGCCCAGGTCCGCGCGTTGTGCAGATCGCTGTCATCGGGGCGACTCTCGGCATCTTTCCAGCGTTTGACCCGCGCCTCGTCCGGGGCGTGGGGATGCTCCGGCGGCAACTGGCTCATCCAGGCGATGAGTTTGGGATCGATGGCTCCCTGGCAAATAAAGCGATCCAGGACCTTGCAGGATGGAATCAGTGCTGCAGCATTATCGAGACTCTCGCGGGCATGATCGGAATCGGGATAGGCACCGAGGGTGGCAAAGAGGGCCACCGGTTTGCCGTGGAGACCTTGAAGATACTGCCCCGCCTTGTCATCGGCTGTTCCTTTGTCGACCCAGAAACCGACAAAAATCAGATCATAATTGTCGGTATCCGGAGCCTGTTCCATGGGAAAAATATCGGCGTTCGGTATGGCTTGATGGATGGCCTCGGCAACTTTTCTGGTGTTGCCGGTTTTGCTGGAATAGGTAACGAGGGTTCTCATGCAAGGTTCCTTTCTTTGATTATTCTGAATAGTTTGACATGGCGTGGGTTCCCACCACTCCGATAATCAGGGTTGCTGCCAGCAGAATTGCCGCCGAAATCATGACTGACATATCGATGGCTCCGGCGCGCATGATGATATTGGTGTGGGTCAGGGGAAACAGATAGACGACACTTTTAACCGCATGGGGAAGGTTATCGATGGGAAAAAAGGTGCCGGAAAAAAAACTCATGGGCATGATGAAAAAGTTCATGATCATGGCGCTCGATTCCATGTCTTTGATCAAGAGTCCGACGACGACGCCAAGGGCCGAAAAAAACGCCAGGTTGAGGAGCAGGGCCAGGGCGGCAAATCCGGACAGAACAAAAACATCAAACAGCAGGTAGCCGGCACAGATAATAACAGTGGCGGCGACCAGCCCACGCAGCATGCCCGACAGGATCAAGCCTGACATGATGGCTGTCGGGGCGGTCGGAGAGGTGATAATACTCTGGAAGCTTTTGTTGTGAAGCCTGCCGAAACTGACGGATGTCATCACCAGGTTGTAGGAGTTCATCATCGATGTCATGGAAATCAACCCCTGGACCAGAAAAAGTTCGTAGCGGATACCGTCGAAACTGATCCGCGAACCGAAACCGAAACCGAAGGCTGCCAGGTAAATCAGCGGCGACATCAACGAATAAAACACATAACCAAAACGGGTCATCTTGACTTTCAGCAACAGCATTTCGCGCAACAGGACAGCGCCGGACCCGGTTTTAAAATCGCTTAGCAACATCAATTGTGCTCCACATTGGCGACAATGTCTTCCAGCTTTGCGGCTCTGACAGCATAGGGGCCGGGGTTGTCGCGGTCGCGCAGGTTGCGATCAATCTCCTCCTGCGAAGTAAAGAGATGGAAATCGCGCCGACCGTTACTGTCGGTGGTCTCCAGAACATACCTGCCGCCAGCAGTAATCAGATTCTGCGGGGTGTCCTCGTGAACAATACGACCTTTGGACATGATTGCGACGCGATCACACAAAAACTCTGCTTCGTCGGTATAGTGGGTGGTCAGCAGAATGGCGGCTCCCTGGCGGCGAATCCTGGTAATAATGTTCCAGATGTCCCGCCGAATCGATGGGTCGAGACCGAGGGTCGGCTCATCCAGCAAGATCAGTTCAGGACGACTGAGCATGACCCGAGCGATCATGACGCGACGCTTCTGCCCTCCTGACAGCTTTTCCACCGGTTCCCGGGCTTTGTCGAGGATGCCGAACTCTTCGATCACCCTGTCAATGGTGGCTCGTGGTGAAGGAATCCGATGCAGGGAGGCATAGACACGCAGGTTGTCGAATACTGACAATTCACCATCAAGATTGTTTTCCTGGGGCACGACCGCGAAGGCCCGGCGTGCCTGCAGGGGATGGGTACGGATGTTGTACCCTTTGATGACAACAGAGCCGCTATCGGGGCGACACAGGGTTGATATCATTTTGATGACCGTGGTTTTGCCGGCACCATTGGGGCCGAGCAGACCGAAGACTTCCCCGGCACCAATCTGAAGACTGACACCATCGACGGCTTTTACCCGACGGTAGGATTTACTCAAATTGTCGGCATCAAGGATCACTGTCGCACCCCCAGGGGAATGGCGACGGTTTTATTGATGCCGCCTTCGCTGATGCAGATGACCTTGGCGCGGATGTTGAAGACCTCACTGATGTTGTCCGTACTCAGGACGGCTTCCGGATCGCCGTCCGCCACCAGACACCCGTCCTTGAGGGCGATAATCCGATGACTGAAGGAGGCGGCCAGATTAAGATCGTGCAGCACCATAATAACCGTCAGATTGTGCAGGCGATTGAGGTTTTGCAATAATTCCAGCACTTCGAACTGATGGTGAATGTCGAGATAGGTGGTGGGTTCATCCAGGAGCAGAATCTCGGGTTTTTGTGCCAGTGACATGGCGATCCAGGCGCGCTGACGCTCCCCGCCGGACAACTGGCCGATCCGTTTGAAACGTTTACCGGAGAGGTCGGTGGCCTCGATGGCCCAATCGACAGCCTCCTGATCTTCTTTGGAGAAACTGCTGAAGATCCCGTGATGAGGGGTTCGGCCGTAGGCGACCAGGCAGTGAACCGGCAGATCCATCGGTGCCGTCGGCGTTTGGGGCAGAATCCCCAGACGTTTGGCAATGGTGCGATCATCCATGGCAAAGATATCGGTGTGTTCCAGTTGGACTGTGCCGGAAAAAGGGCGCAGCAAGCGACCGGCGGCTTTAAGCAGGGTTGATTTGCCCGAGCCGTTGGGGCCGATAATGGTGGTCATTTTCCCCCGGTCAAAAGACAGGGAGATGTTTTTGATCACATCCTGCCCGGCATAACCGACCCGCAGAGAGTCGACGTGAAAATAATTGGTCATTTGATGCCTCTGGCCAGCAGGTAGAGAAAGAAGGGCGCACCGACAAAGGCCATGATAATACCTACCGGCAATTCGTAGGGGCTGAACAGGGTTCGGGCCACGGTGTCGGCAAAGATGACGGTAACGGCACCAAAAACAGCACTGAAGGGGATCAGGTAGCGATTATCGGAACCAATCAGCAGGCGGGTAATATGGGGGATAATCAGACCGACAAATCCCAGCAGACCGACGGCAGATACTGCCGAGGCCGCCAGCAGAGCCGCCAGCAAGGTCAGCAGGAATTTGACCCGCTCGACCGGAAGACCGAGTCCCCGGGCGATATCATCACCTAGAGCCAGGATATTCAGATAGCGGGAACCAAGGATAGCTCCTGTCAGGCCGATGGCCGTATAGGGGAGAACCATATACAGATGGCTCCAGCTTTTACCGATCAGGGCCCCGGCCATCCAGTTGACGGTTCCTTGAACCCGGTCGCTGTAAAGCACGGTAAGGGTCGACATAAAGGCCCCCAGAAAAGCCGACAGGGCGACTCCGGCCAACACCAGTCGCAGGGTATGGGCACCACCATCATAGGCGATAAAATAGATGATCAGGGCAGCGACAATGGCACCGAAAAAGGCTGCCGGTGGAATCAGTGCCGACTGGGCCGGGAACAGAATCATCACAATCATGGCCGCCAGCCCGGCACCGGCCGAGATACCGATGATGCCGGGATCAGCCAGGGGGTTTTTCAGCACTGACTGCAGAATCGCCCCCGACAAGGCCAGGTTGATGCCCACCAGGCCACCAACCAGCACCCGTGGCAAACGAATGTTCATCACCACCTGGTAAAAGCCTTCATTGGTATCGCGATCGACAAACACCATCACCAGTTCACGCACGGGGATGTCGACTGAGCCTTTGGCAATGCTCAGCAGCAGTCCCCCGGCCAGTAACAGCAGGCCGCACAGACCTGTTATCCAGCGCTTTTTCAGGTCAGGATCAATCAGTACCGATTTCACTGATAGTGCTCCGGGTACATGATGGCAGTCAAATCAAGTACCGCCGTTCCCAGGCGCACCGTGGGATTGATCCCGTAAGTGTCAAAAGGCAGATTGTAGACCTGTTCCTGCCGGACCGCCCGCAGGTTTTTCCAGGCGGGCAGTTGATTCAGCAGGCCGGACCCTTCAATGTTGGTGGCATTATTGTGAGCAATCACCAGGATGATATCAGGGTTGGCCATGGTCACGTATTCAAGGCTGATCGGAACAAAACCGCTCATCATGCCGCTGCCGCCACCATTGTTCTGAGGCGCTACGTTGATGCCGCCTGCCAGAGTGGTGATTTCACCGATAAAGCTGCTTGGCAGGGCCATATTGAAGCTTTCCGGCGTGCCGTAAACCACCAGTACCCGCCGTGAAGGTTCCCCAATCATCTGTTCGGCTTTGTTGATGGCCGCATTGATCTCGTTAACACGGGCAGCAGCCTGGTCGGGTTTGCCGGTGATGGCCCCGAAGATCTCCATCTTATGGATCAGATCTTTGCGATTCTGAACATTGAAGACCGCCAGGGGGATGCCCGCCTGCTTCAGGGAAGGTTTCAGGGAAATGTGAAACGGGAAATTCATGCCGATGACCAGATCCGGCTTCATGTTGACAATCTGTTCAATGTCGGGGTTTTGCACTGCTCCGACCGATGGTAAACCCTGAATGTGATCTTTCAGGTAGGCCGGCATGGTGCCGCTTTCGCCGTAGGCATAGGGAGTGCCGCCGGCAGCAATAAAGAGTTCGAGATTGGAGCTGTTAAGGACAACAACTTTTTCGGGAACGGCAGGGAGCCGGAAGTGTTCACCGCTGTCGTCGGTGAATTCAATCGCCACTGCCGGTGCCAGAGTTGTCAGCAGAATAGCCAGTACCAGGATCAATGCTTTCATTATTTGCACCTGTGTTTCAGATCGATAAAATGTGAGAGCTGGTCCAGTTTGATGTTCCCGTCGGCATCACGCCCCAGATAGATCTTGAAGGCGCAGTTGCCAAAGGCGTCAAAAAACTGCAGGGAATGGCTTTCCTTGCCCATAAAAGGTCTGCTGACAAAAAAGATGCTGTCGATCTGTTCCGGGCGCAGATGCCCGCCAAGGGGGTTGCCTTTTTCATGAAGATTGAAAAAACCGTTCCCGCGACTGCCTTGCGGGATCGATGCCGTCACTTCAATGATTGCTGCAGTGTTATTGACAATCAGGGTGATGTCGCCCCATGTCGCAACAGCGTTCATTACCTCATCAAAATGTTGTCCTGAGACCTCGGTGACGACACCCGATTCCACTTCACGCAGAACGTCTCGTTCGGGCACTCCCATGTCCTGTGCCGCGAGGACCACCGGCTTGGACGGATGCCGGGTCAGATAATCGCGTATAACCTGTATAGCCATGTTGATTCCTCCTTTTTGAGGTTACCCCTGGGCCGCAATTCGTTCTTGCGGGGGGTTGTAGGCTCCGTTGGTTGTTATGATCTCGAGAACATCGAGCAGCGCCTGGTTCATGGTGACATACCAGAACTGTCCGGCTGGAAGCAGTTGCAGCAAGCGTTCACCGACTGTCACCAGGCCGCGCTGTTCCCAGGAGTGCAGCAGCGGAGCACAGAGGGTTTTCAGGTCGATATCGAACAACTCTTGAGTCAAGTCAAAGCGCAGTCTGCCGGAATCCATCTGTCCGGTGATGAAGTCGTAAATTGCTGCCATGCTGACAGTTTTCGTCATTCCCATGATCGGCTTGATACCCTTTGCGATCTGATCCATGTAATTGTTCACAGAAGGATGAACAAAATAACGGTAATTGCCGGTACGGCCCCCGGCACCGGCACCGAAGGCATGAATGATAGCGCCCTGCTTGGAATAGCGATTGTAAATGCTGCGATCAAGGGTGCCCTGAACCCAGTGGGACATGGACAATTGGTGGTAGCCCATGGCGCTCAGTAACTGGTGGGCGGCCTGATGATAACGGTACTGGGTCGCCGTGTCCGGAACCGGAATGGTTTGGCCTTCCTTGATCGATTTATCCATCCGCCCTCCTTCGAACACGTTGAGCTGATACAGAGCCATGCCATCGATACCAAGACGATCTGCGGTAAGGATATCTTCCAGGTAGGTATCGATACTCTGATGGGGCAAGCCGAAGATCAGGTCAATGGAGACCGGCGCCTGGTGAAAAGCCTGCATGCGCCGGATGTTGTCGACCACCGCCTGACCGGAGTCGATTCTGCCGATGGCGCGTCGGGCGCGGGTGTCAAAGGATTGCACCCCCAGAGAAAAGCGATTGACCCCATGGTCGATACAGGCCTGGAGCTTTTCCGCCCCCAGATCGTAAGTACGGGTTTCAAAAGTGATTTCACAATCATTGGCCAGGGGCAGATGGCGGCGGATTGTTCCCAGTAACTGTTCGATCTGTCGGGTGTTGAGGGTGCCGGGGGTGCCGCCGCCGATATAAACGGCCCGAACCCTGGTTTGATTGATCAGAGCAGAGGTTCCCGCCATGGCAATCTCTTTGAGCAGCGCAGTAGTGTAGTCGGCAATTTTTGCCGGTTCAGAGAGGTTCTTGAAAAAGCCACAATAGGTGCATTTGCTCTGACAGAAAGGGATGTTAATGTAAATACAGGAATCCCTGAGGGTTCCTTGCGCAGTATTTGTTTCGTCGTTCCAGGTGTTTTGCGTCTGCTCCGGGGGCACCGGTATCCCTTTGACGCCGGCGTGAACCGCCCGTTTTTTATTGTAGGCGGTCGCCGGATCGGTACTCTGCTCATTGCCGAAGATCAGTTTTCGTTGGTCGCTATTGATGTAATTGATCCAGGTCATTTCTTTCTCCCTGACGGACAGCCTTGCCATGACAAGACTGTCCGCCGATGAAGGGTTTATAACCGGGAAGGAGGCAATCGTCTCGATCTCCGGTGTGGGTGTTTTTTTAGAATCGTCCTCTCAGGGCGGCATAGAAGAACCGGCCCCGTTCGTCATAGGGAAATACGTCGGTTTTGTCGCGCAGCCGCACATCACCGATATTGTCAATTCCGGTCTGGATGCTGATGTTGTCGGTGATATGCTTTTCTACCGAGGCATGCCACAGAGAGTAGTCGGGCGCTTTATCCTCGCCACTTTGGAAATACTGCTTGCCGATGTATTCATAGCGCAGGGCCGAACTTAATCCCCAGGGGGAGAATCGGTGTTTCAGCTTCGCGCCGATGCTGTGTTCAGGCCGACCATTCAGGGGCTTTCCGGTTTGCCGGTCTTCAGCGTCAAGCCAGGTGTAGCTGCCGCTGACATCCAGGTTGTGGGGCAGGGTCACGCTGATTTCAGTTTCAACTCCCTGGATCCGGGCCTTGTTGATGTTGCGGCCTTCAAATTGTCTGACAACGGGGCCAACCATGCCGATCTGGTGATAGGCAATCAGATCCTTGATGTCGCTGTAGAAGTAAAAGGCCTTGGCCGTTATCCCTTCACCAAAATATTCAATACCGGCCTCATAGGTATCGGAGATTTCCGGTTTAACATCAGGATTGCCGAAAAACTGGTGGGGGCCGGTAAAGGCAAAGTACCCGGGAGACACCTGTTTGGCGGTCGGAGCGTTGAAGGCATGTCCATATCCGGCTTTCAGGTTGATCTGATCGGTCACCTTGTACAGGGCATAGATGCGTGGAGAATACTCCGATCCGAAAAATTCATGACGGTCGTAACGCACCCCTGGTGTCAACAACAGCCGATCGCCCAACAAGCCGATTTCCACCTGGGCAAAAGCGGCTTTGTGGGTGATGGTTTCCTTGCCGCCAATGGCAGCCAGGGACTCGGCCTTGATGGTTTCATCACGATATTCACCACCTATCGTTACCAATTGGCCAAGAATGGAAAAACTGGTCTGGGCGTCGAGGACTTCATTGATGGCGATATCCGGAGCGAAGGTCTGGCTACCGTCATGACGGAAGGTGTTGATGGTTTCCTTGTCGATTTTTGAACGATAAAGATTGATTTTGGAATAAGTCGGTCCAGCGGTGCCACTCCACCCCAGCCCGTAGGTGTATTTTTTCAGTTCATATAGAGAATCGCGGATTCTGCTTACACCACTGACACTGGTTGATCCCACCAGATCACGGTCTTCTTCGGAAAGAGAGGCAAAGAGTTCAAGACGGTGATCAGCAAAGGGGGTGATGAACAGTCTGGGAGCAAAGGTCAGGATCTTGCGCCCTTCGATCTCTGTGAAAGGGGAGTTGTCCTCGTCTTCGATGGCTTTATCATGCACAGATTCAATGGCCATGGAGATCCCGATGCGATCAGCCAGCAATGGGCCGCTCAGGGTGGCACCGATATTGGTATTATTGCCGCCGGATCCTTCGATTACGCCACCTCCCACCTTGACGCTGCCCCGCCAGCGATCCGTTGGCGCTTTGGTGATGATATTGACAACTCCACCCAGAGCCTCGGAACCGTAAAGGGCTGAAAGGGGGCCGCGCACCACTTCAATGCGCTCGATGTCTTCAACTGGAATCCAGCTGTTCTCGTAGTTGGCATGGCCCATGACAGCGTTGCTTGCGGCAATACGGCGACCGTCGATCAATATCAGGGTGTGACGGTTTTCCGCTCCACGGATCGAAATGGTTTTGCGCCCGCCAACGCCGCGCCCGGCCAATGAAATACCAGGCGTAGCCGCGAGAATGTCCACCAGATCGCGTGCAGCGGTGTCGGCAATGTCGTCAGCGGTGATAACGGTGATGGCACCGGGAGCATCCTGTAGTGCCACTTCGGTTCTGGTTGCGGAAACAACGATGGTTTCATTCTGGCCGTTACTTGCAACTCCTGTAGTGCTCAGACCGAAGCACAGGAGCAACATCAGCCCGCAGGATCTTGTCTTGCTGATCATATTAAAGCCTCCATTGATGGATAAGGGAGTCTTCCACAAAAAGTGTGGACGATTATTGAGAATCGCAAAACCATAGCGGATGACCTGCTGTAAAATCTGTGATAGGTGTCACAAATTGAAAATTTTTTTCAATTTCTTAAAAAATCACAACAGGCTGATTTTATGTGATATTTGTCACGGTATTTAAATGCTATATCGGTTAGTTTTGACGCCCATGGGATGGGGATACCTGGATTGGAAGAGGGAAAATGAACCTGGACTGAAAGTCTGTCTCTGCTCTGTCTGTATCTGGTGGAAACCTACTATTTGTATCGGCATGCCGGAGAGAGATCCTTTTGTCCAGTATGCGTTGGGATGATCAATCTACCTCAATCCCCCCGTTAAAAAAGGGTGAAGTCGGCTATGACAGAAAACATCTGCCACTTAAAGAAGAGGTTTCAAGTTACTTAAGAAGCACTGACCTTCCGCAATAAAGGAGTTTGTCAATGAATGGTTCAGCAGCACTTGCCGTTTCTTTTAAGTTCGAAAGTAGTATCCTTTTTCGCAATGTCAGGCCTGTTGACGATATTCTTGACGATTTCGAGGTTAACGGTATCCCCCATGTTCATATTGATCCGGCGGTGGCGAAATATGGGAGCTGGCAGGTTGTTATTGCCTTTTCTGATCGGAACAACTACGAGAAGTATGTCAATGGCGAACTGACATTGAAGGATCTGATAGGGACCTGGCAGACAGCGGCAACGGAAGGCGTCAGGGGTATCAACCCCTTGAAGGCAGCGAAACGGGCCGCTGCCATGAAAAAATAGTTTTGAGTGTGACGACATTGTTCAATTCGACAGCAAGCGGATTGTCTGCAAGCGCTTTTCAAGTTGATTTCAGGGATCAGCGAATCCATCAGGTATTTGACGGTTTTCTGGAAATACTGCTGAATCTTCTGGCGCACCGCGATTATACAACCTACCTTCATTCTTTGCGGGTTGCGGAATTGTCTCGACGCATCGGCAGCTATTTGCAGCTTGATGACGAAGAAATTCTGACCCTGGAACACGGTGGACTGATTCATGATGTCGGCAAGCTTTCCATTCCTGACGATGTGTTGCTTAAACCAAGTCGATTTACAATACAGGATCGCTACATCATGGACAGTCATCCCCTGATCGGTGCACAGCTGTTCGGCGGGAAAGGGCTTGAAGATGAATTGATTGATATTGTCCTGAGACATCATGAGCGTCTTGACGGCAGTGGCTATCCAGACGGTCTGAGTGGGTCTGACATTTCGATTTATACGCGGATCGTTGCTGTGGCTGACATTTATGAAGCTCTTATTGCGCGTCGACCTTACAAGCGCAATCTTGGCCGGATCGATGCTCTTGACATGATGATGTCTGATGTCCGCGAGGGAAAAATCGATAGGGACATCGTCAGGATCCTGAAGCAGGTGACGCAGGACTGGGATCCGTTGGTGATCAGAGGAAAACCATTTGCCGATACGTTGGCTCGTCTGGAAGGCTTCCGTTCATCAAGTTACTTTCGCGAACCCTTAAGTCAATTTTATAGCTACAGGTATCTATTGGCTCTTGAGGAAAACCATCAGTTTTTGCTTGACGGTAAGCCCTACGATCTGTTTGTCCTGAGTTTCAGGCATCTGAGAAACCTTAATCGCGAAAAAGGCTATATAGAAGCTGACAGAATCCTTATGACTATCGGTGAACAACTGCAGAAGCGGGTCGTAGCTATTGCCGACCAGTGTTCTCAGCCGTTGGCACCGGATTTGTTGTTTCTGAAAAAAGGGGCTGATTATATTATTTATTGCCGTTATGAGGCCAAACGCAGCTGGGCGCTACTGCGATTGATCAAGGAGAGTATCGCTGAGGCCCAAAGCCGCTGGCAAGTCGAGTGTGTGAGCTGTCACCGCCGCTTTTCCGCCGACACGCCCTTTTCTGCCGCACTTGATTTGCTTTTCGCCGTCGATGAAAAATATGTATAGGCGCGAAGTATCGCCCACGCTCTAACAGGGTGTTGAAAAACTATCTGCGTTGGTGCTGCAGCGTTGAAAATCGGCTCAAAATGCTCATTTACTAGACTGTAAACTGCGCTTTCTCGCCCCTTTTCGCCTTGCCTCACCGGCCTCGAAAACGGTTTTCAACACCCTTCTAATCAATGATGATCTCAAGGTCGTCAATTGCTTTTGTAAAGGGATAAAAAAGGTTAACTCATTTGTCAATGGTCGGTGAATTGTCATGGATTATCTGTTGCCGTCGATTCGACCAGACAAAGCAAACAGTTTAATGTTCGCCTTGTCTGGTCAGTTCAGAGCTATGCAATCAAACTAAAAGAGAACTTTCAGTCCGGCGTAATAGCTTGTCGGCTCGATCCGCTCAACGCCGTCCCAGGAGACCTGTTTGTCAAATATATTGTCGATTCCGGCAAAGATTTCGCCCTTGTTACCCAGTTTTTTGGCAATGTGCGCGGAATACAGGGTGTAGGTAAAAGTCTCACCGGCGGCATTCTTCAGGCGTCCGGTGTAGGAAGCGCGCAGATTGCTGCGGATGTTCCAACGCGGCAATTGGTAGCCGAGCTTGATAAAGGCCTTATATTCGGGTTGGGTGACGATATCCTGACTTGATGAGCTGATGCTGGTGTCCGTCCAGGTAAAATTGCCGACAATGGACAGACCATATCCAAGGTCCACCCCGGCTTCGGCTTCAACGCCTTTTAAGGTTGCGGCGCTGATATTGGCGTGGCGGTAATAGTCGATACGCCCCTGGCCACTACCGGTACTGCGATCGAAAGTGGTTTCAATAAGCTGGTCGATATCCGTATGGAAATAGGTCAGCCCGGCGGTAACCCGATCAAAGACCCCTTCTATCCCTACCTCGTAACTGGTTGATTTTTCGGGCTTCAGATCTTGATTCGGTTCATAGATGTCGCGGCCACGGCGACGATAAGAGGTGACATGGAGCTCGGTTAATGACGGAGCGCGAAAGCCCTGGCCGTAGGATCCTTTGAGACGCAAGGATTCATTGATGGCGTACACCATCGAGATCTGCGGACTCCAGTGATTACCGAATTCACCGTGATGATCATAACGTAAGGCCAGTACCAGACTGAGGGGATCGGTCAGGTTGAACTCGTTCTGGAGAAAAACGCTGCTGTTATCGACATCATTGTCGGTTTTAACGCCGATCTGGGTATCTTTCAGCCCTTCGCGCCGCCAATCGAGTCCGGCGGTTACCAGATAGTTGCCGGCGTAGAGTCCGCTGTAACGGAGTTCAAGCTGATTGGTATAGTAGTCGGCGCTGCGCTCTCCGCTCTCTTCATAGGGTAAAAATCCGATATCATTGGAATAATCGGAACGATTGGCGCGCAACATCAGGCGGTGGGTGTCAGCAATCCGGGTATCGTATTGCAGATATGCCCCACTTCGGGTTTCCTCTGCCCAGCGTTTACGATCCTGATTGACAAAAAACTGGGTTCCCTCAGTGTTGTTGTCAATATATTCGAACCCGCCGGAAATTCTGTTGGCGTCGTCAATGTCAACATGTAAACGGGCCGCAATCATACCCGGTTTTTGCTCAAACCCATCATCAGGAACAAGACCGTCACTGTCCCATTTGTCCTTTCTGCGAAGTTCAGCCGCCAGCAGGATTCCGAGGCGGTTCCAGTGTCCCCCCGCAACTGCTCCGGCAACGCGCTCGGCACCTTCTCCCTGGCGATTGATGCCGTATTGGGCACCAATTTCCCCCGACCAGTCGGCTGGTGGGGTTTTGGTGATGATGTTGATCACACCACCCAGAGCATCACTGCCGTAGAGGGCGGAAGCCGGACCCCGCAGAATTTCGATCCGCTCTACCATGACCGTAGGTATCTGGCGCAAATCGACCATATCATTGAAGCCGTAGGTCAGTCTGCGGCCATCCAGCAATATTAGAGTGTGTTTGCTGCGGGCACCACGAATGCTGGGAGCCTCCACCCGTCCTGATTCCCTGGTGACCACCAGGCCCACGGCATGTTCCAGAGCTTGCGCCACGGTCAGGGCGTTGATATCCCGGATCTGTTCACTGGTAATGACTTCGACAGACCCGGGGGCATCAAGCAGTTTTCTTTCACTCAAGGTCGCGGTGACGACCATCTGTTCGGCGTCGGTGACCAGTGTTGCTGCCTGGGCTGTGGTGCACAGCCACAGAGCAGCAAACAGGCTGCAGAAGGTCGCTGCCATAAGGTTTTTCATAATGCACAATCTCCTAGTGATCACTGGCCGCGGTTCTGACGACGATAATTACGGATCCGTTTATCCATTTCGCCCGGTTCGATTTCTCCCCAGATGACAAAGGTGTCTACCTGAGGCTGGCCGAACAGTTCGGTATAGCTTTTGGTTGGAAAGGTCGCGATGACATGTTGGCGGTCGGACAGACGCTTTTTTTCTTCTTCTGCGGTGATAGTCCCTTGTCTGTTTTTATCGCGCAAAATAAACCAGTCGTCGGGCCACAATCCCTGGTTGAGCTTGACAGTGACCATTTTCAGCTTGGATTTGTCTAACAACTGAAAAGAAAAGTTGTCGGCGCTGTTGACCATGCCGGTTGGCGGCCAGGTGCGCAGGGCCGGATTATCACCCTTGATCATCAGATCAAGCAGATCCATCGGCCCGCCCGGTGCTTTGTTGATAATTAACAGATCGGCAAGTTCCGGGGGTTCGTTGCCATAGAGCAACTCCAGACCATAAGCGACAGCCCGAAAAGCCATGGTGACGCCGGGGCATACACCACCGTGAAAGCGGTAAACATCACACAAAGCCAGAGTGCGGAGATCACCATCGACAGTGTATTTCAGGGGAGCGAGTTGGGTCGCTGCAGGTGGACAGACAATTTCCTTGGCGTGGGCAGATAACGCCAGAGTCAACATCAGGATGATTAAAGAGAAGAAAATTCGCATGGGCATGGTTTTGATCCTTTGGGGTTTGAATTGAAGACTCTGATAATTGATTTCAGTGACGGAACATAGCAGAAGGGAGAGTGTGGAATCTGTGACAAAAGTCACATCAGGCAATGTAAAATAGAATTGTTTGGTTGTCCCCTTACCTTTAGTGGTATCCCTCGCGGGATCAGGATAGATGACATCTGCCGACAATCTGGATTATGGGACTACGCGTAGAATGACAACAACGCACATTGACAGGAAAAAGAGACCGTCATTCTGCGTATTCCGGGCGAATCCGGCCGCGATTCCGGCGGGAAAGCGGCCACCGTTCCGACAGCAATCCGGCCAGCATTCCGATTCGATTCCGGCCACCATTCCGGAGCAATCCGGCCAGTGTGATATGAGAGTGTAGTCGCGGGGTAACTCCATGGGTATTCTGCCGTCCTTGAACTTTATCCAAGGAGGGCATGATGCCAAGAGAAAGAGTTGCCATGCGAAAAATACGTGAGATTCTGCGCCTGGTCTGGAACTGCAACCAGAGTCGGCGTGATACGGCTAAAACCTGCGGTGTTGGTAAGAGCACCGTGGACGATACGATCAGCCGGGCGATCGCCGCCGGGTTGTCCTGGCCGCTGGAGCTTGATGATGAAGCTCTGGAAAAAAGGCTCTATCCTCCCATCCAACCCCCGTCAGCCCGCAAGCTATCTCAGCCTGACTGGCAGTCCCTGCACGATGAAATCACCCGCCATAAGCACCTCACCCTGATGTTGCTGTGGCAAGAGTACAAGGAGGGCGACCCCTCCGGATACCAGTACAGTCAATTCTGCGAACGTTATCGGCAATGGCGCAAGACACTGGACCGTTCCATGCGTCAGGAGCATCGTGCCGGCGACAAGTTTTTCGTCGACTACAGTGGATCGACCCTGGACATCGTCAATGCGGCTACGGGTGAGATCCGTGCAGCCGAGATCTTTGTCGGGGTCATGGGCAACAGCAACCTGACTTATGCCGAGACAACCTGGACCCAGGGACTGGCCGATTGGATCGGTTCTCATGTCCGGGCCTTCGGCTATCTCGGTGCGGTTCCCCGTTGCCTTGTCCCTGACAATCTGCGTTCCGGTGTCACTAAAGCCTGTCGTTATGAGCCGGATCTGAATCGCACGTATGCCGAGCTTGCTGATCATTACGGCACCGCCATCATCCCCGCCCGAGTTCGTCGCCCCAAGGACAAAGCCAAGGTCGAGGGGGGCGTATTGATCGCCCAGCGGTTTATTCTGGCCGGCCTGCGTCACCGCACCTTTTTCAGCCTGGCCGAAGCCAACGCCGCCATCAGGCAGCGACTGGAACTGCTAAACAATCGTCCCTTCCGGAAACTGCCCGGCTGTCGCCGCAGCCGGTTTGAAGAACTTGATCGGCCAGCGATGTTGCCGCTGCCCGATCAGCCCTATCAATTTGCCGAATGGATGAAGGCCCGGGTGCATATCGATTACCACGTTGACGTGGACAAGCACTTCTACAGCGTGCCCCATCGTCTGGTGGGTGAGCAGCTTGATGTGCGCTACACCGGCACAACCGTCGAGTGCCTGTACAAGGGGAACCGGGTCGCTGCCCATGCTCGGTCATTTCTGCCGGGCAAGCACACCACCTTGCCGGAACACATGCCCAGGGCCCATCGGGAATATGCCGAGTGGACGCCACAGCGCATCATTGCCTGGGCGGCACAAACCGGAACGGCAACCGCCGATGTCGTGGAGCAGATTCTCTCACGCAAGGCCTATCCCGAGCACGGCTTCCGCTCCTGTATGGGTGTTATCTCTCTGGGTAAGCGCTTTTCCAAAGAACGATTGGAAGCCGCCTGTCGGCGGGCTCTTGCAATCCGGGGCGTCAATTACAAAAGCATCAAGTCAATCCTGGAGAACAACCTCGATTTAAAACCACTCCCCAGACAACTGGAATTACTTCCCGTCTCTCACGAGAATATCCGGGGGACCCATTACTACAACGATGAAAGGATCTCGCATGCTGACCCAGCCGACCATTGAAAAACTCATGGCGATGAAGCTCCCCGCTATGGCTCAAGCCTTTGCCGACCAGATGCAGCGCCCGGACATGGCGGCGCTGACGTTCGAAGAACGCTTCGGCCTGATCGTCGATATTCAGGCCACCGAACTGGACAACCGGCGGATGCAGAACCGGCTGCGAACAGCCAAGCTGCGACTCTCTGCCGCTATTGAAGATCTCGATCTGCGTCAGGGCCGGGGGCTGGATCGGGCAACAATCATGTCGCTGGCTCAGAACCAGTGGGTGAAACACCATCACAACATTCTCATCACCGGACCGACCGGCGCCGGCAAGAGCTATCTTGCGTGCGCCCTGGCCCAGAAGGCCTGTCGGGACGGCCACACGGTTCTGTATCAACGTCTGCCGCGCCTGCTGCATGATATTGCGGTCTCACGGCTCGATGGCCGCTATCACAAACTCATTGCCCCCATCTGCAAATGCGAGGTGCTGGTTCTGGACGATCTGCTGATCTCGCCCTTAACCCGTGAGGATCAGCGCGAACTGCTGGAAATTGTCGAGGAACGCTATGACCGCAAGGCAACCATTGTCACCAGTCAACTGCCGATCAAATCATGGTATGACGCCATGCAGGACCCGACCCTGGCTGATGCCATCCTCGACCGGCTTGTCCACAATGCTTACAAACTCGATATCAAGGGAGAATCAATGAGAAGAAAACGTTCTTCGCTTGACCGGAAAATTGATCCTGTGACAGATTAAAAACCCCACCCCGAGACGCTCTCTCGGTACTGGCCGAAATCACCGGAACGCTGGCCGGATTCACAGCGGAACGGTGGCCGCATTCATGTCAGTTTCCCTGGCCGTTTTCACCGGAATACGCAGTCATTCTGCATGCAGCGAAGCAAAATCGCAGAATCCAGATATGGTTCCCTGCCCTGCTGGAGTAAACTGGACAACCAGATAGAAATATTGAACATTTGATAGTTTCAGGGAAAATCTATCAAAAAAGAACTGCTCCAAGAATTGGGTATTCAGGTTGGGTAGGAACCGGCGGGTTGTGCCCGCCGGTGATGGGCTGCTCTTAACGATTTTTTTCAAGAGCCAGCGTGAGAGCGTAGCGGGTCTTATGATAGGGAAGGTCATTGACCATGCCGGCTTCCTCTGTCATGTGTGACGTCATGGCGATGTAGCGTCCAGGTTTTTTCATATCGAATGTCACCCGACCTTGGGCGTCGCTGATAAGGTTGTGAACCTGACCATCCGGATCATGTAATTTGATTTCAGTTTCACTAAGTGGTTTTTCCAAATGCATCAGAGTAAAGATGCTGCTGTCGGGTGAAGAGGGCACCAGGTCAACGGGGAGCAGTTGAGTAACCTCGCTGTTTCCGTGTCGGGCCAGAAATACGTTGCGAATAATTTCTTCAGCGGTACGGGATTTGCGGGGATTCATGACTTCTGTAAGGGCGACATCTCCTGCCTGCGCGATCGTCAATTCAATGTGATCTTCTCGCCGGGTTGTCCGTGACACGACGCCTTTGGGAACAAGATTGTCGGCTTTGATAACATCAAGTCTTCCTCCGGTTTTTTCCACTTCTCCGCCATAATGACCAAAGTACACACGGATCGGACCCTGGCCGTCGCGATCGAGCCAGATTTCATGAGCATGGACTTGCAAGGACAAAAGGCCGAACAAAAGGGAGATCAGGCAAATTTTAAATTGAACTTTCATGGAAAATGATTCCTTTCACTGCAAAAAAACAGAAAGATGTGTGTTTACTCAGATACTTCAGGTAGTTGTTGTTCGATTATTACTTCGGTTCCTAGAGATTTTTGAAACAGTAGATAGAGAACTCCACCGATGCCGATGGTTATCAGTCCGGCCAGGCACACGATCGGGCGGCTGAACAGGGTGTAGCCGATAATCCAGAGGTTGCCGGCAATAAACAGCAAGGGTGTTAACGGATAGCCCAGTGTACGATAGGGGCGTTCCAGATGTGGCTGGCGCCATCTGAAATAGAAGAGTGCCACGACCGTCAGTACAGCAATCAGGGATAAGGTAAAGCCGATATAGATCAGCAGTGTATCGTAGGCGGCGCAGAGAATCATGCCGATGGCCACGGCAGCCTGGAAGAGGATCGCTGCGGTTGGCGTGTTGCGGGTCGCGCTGACGGTTCCGAACCGTCGGAAAAACAGACCGTCCCGTGCCATGGCGTAATAGACCCGTGGCCCTGCCATGATCATGGCGCTCAGTACCGACAGCAGACCGATGGCGATGGCAATGCCGAAAACCTTTCCGGTTCCTGCTCCAAAAAGAGCAACCGCGGCGGCAGTACCGACCTCCAGGGTGCCGACCATCGCAGAAGCAGGCAAAGCGTAGACGTAGACCAGGTTCAGCAGCATATACAGGACAACGACCAGTGCGGTACCGATCATCAACGACAGGGGAAGATTGCGTCCCGGGTTCTTTATTTCCCCTCCGAGGTAGGCGGCAGCGTTCCAGCCGCTGTAGGCAAAAGAGATAAAAATCAGTGCCACGGCAAAACTTGCAGCCCCACCCGCAACATTGTCCAATGGCTGACTGAGGTGGGCAAAATCGCCTCCCCCCCAGATCAGGCCGGCTGCGATAAAAGCGACAATAAACAGAACCTTGATCAAGGTCAGCAGATTCTGGATCCCGGCCCCCAGTTTGAGGCTGTGATAATGGATCAGGGAAAAAACAATGACGGTGGCACAGGCAAGTAATGTGGTGGATGAAAAGGTTAGCCAGGTGGTTTCGCCTCCGGCGACCGGCACGATTGACGTGCCGGCACCGAGGAAGTAGGTCGCGAAAGCTATTGCCGCAGCGGCAATGGGCGCTGAAAATCCGACAATCAGGGAAATCCACCCGGAAATAAATGCAGGAAAGGGTCCGAAGGCACGATGCAGATAGGCGTATTCGCCGCCGGCTTCGGGGAGCATGGCTCCCAGTTCGCCGTAGCACAGAGCCCCTGCCAGAGCAAAAATTCCTCCGAGAAACCAGCACAACAGCAGACTTTGAGGGTTGCCAAGCTCACTGATAATAAAGCCGGAGGTGGTAAATATGCCGCTGCCGACCATGTTGGCGACGACCAGCACGGTGGCTGATAGGAGCCCGATCTCCCGTTTTAATCCCGAGGAACGACTCATTTAACCGAGTCTCCGATGTACAGGAGATAGGCCCCCAGTTTTTCAGAACCAACGGTTGTCAGGATGGTGCCCAAAGTTCCTCTGATCACCCGTTCCTGCTCTCTGGATCCGGCGTTTGCCACAATCGCCACAGGCATATCCCTGGAGACCTTTGCCCCGATTGCGTTGATAAAAGCATCTAGATCACGCACCATGAAAAGGCTCAGGGTGACTCCGTCGTTGAGTGCCCTTGCCAAAAAATCATCGCGGCCATCATTTAAGGATCCCGACGTCAACATCACTGCGCGAGCAGCACCATTGACAACACTGGCTTGCAGGGCTGCGTTGGCAGCGTTAAAGCTGGAAATGCCGGGAACGATTTCCGGGTTAAGGTCGGCGAATTCTTCCATATAGCCGATCTGCGGTCCGAAAATAGTCGGGTCGCCGTTGTCAAGGATGACCACTTTCTTACCGGAAGCGACGGCATCACGGATGATTTTGCGGTTTTCAACCCGCAGCTTTTCGGCTTCTTCGGCGGACTTTCTGGGTCTGGCACCACCCGTGCTGTATAATCCGTGCTCGGCGTCGTAAACCGGTTTGCCTTTTATCAGGTCACCATAGCGATCACTCCGTCCGCCCATGGTGAAGAAGATATCAGCGGCGGCAATGGTTTCCTGAGCGCGGATAGTCATATTGTCCGGGTCGCCGGTTCCCATGCTGACCAGCGACAGTTTACCGGGCGTTGCGGCGCAGACCCCCGTGACTGTCAGGGCGGCCAGCATAATGACGCAAAGTAGTGAATAAATCAGCGGGCGAATAATTTGGTGCGGGTTCTGTTGTCTCATGATGTTCCTCATTGTTTTAGTTGTTGGTTGAAAACTATTCAGCTGTCGTCTTTTGCGCTGGGTCTGGGGTCCTATGACAAGGGTGGCTGTCGCCCTGGACGGCGACAGTCAAGCGGCCATGGACGGCGAAAAGCGTCTCTTGACATAGGATCCCCGACCCGGTGCTGAATAAATACGTTGGTTGTCTCTTTATAATGGGTCGCTTCCGCTGGGCTCAGAACTGAACCTTGTAAGCGATGCCGACGCGGATATCACGCCCCGGCTCCGGGGTGGCGCTATCGTCATCACCGGAAGAAACCTGACTGCTGTACCGTTCATCCAGCAGGTTGTGAGCCGCTACGGTTAATGTGAGCCCATTGAAAAAGGGTGGTGTCAGCACGATCTGGGCATTGTGCAAGGTATAGCCGTCACGCTTGACATCGTCTCGACTTAAAGACGAGACGTGCTTCAAGGTGTATCCCAGGCCAAGAGTCTGGTTCAGGTTCCAGAAGCTGTCCCAGACCAGGGTATCGCCGGTCGAGGCGGCTTTGCGGCGGGTAAAAGAGATGGCGTTGCCGTCTTTGTCCTCCGTGTCGGCATGGGTAAAACTCAGATTGGTATCAAATCCACGCAGGCCCCAGCCCAGCTTTACTTCGTACCCTTTGGTGATGATCAGATCGTCATTGTAGAAACCAGTAACCGGAGCCCCCCTGCTGCCTCCTACCTGGGCGATCAGATTATCAATTTCGGTTTCAAACAATGAAATCTGGGCACGCAGGCGATCTTCTGCCAGAAAACGGTCGGTGGCAGCGTAGCGAACCCCGTATTCATGCGTTTTCGAGCTTTCCGGCTGCATTTTCTTGCCGTAGTTCTTTTTCCCGGCGACCTGATTGACCACCGCGTCATCGGTTACGGTTGCCAGCCAACCGATCGGGATAATGCCCTTTGCCCGTGTCGCTTCACCGTAGGAGGCAAACCCGGCAAAGCCCCATCCCAGGTCGATTTCCGCTCCGACATTGGGTGAAATTTCGCTGCCTGATATGTCGACCTTGCCGAAGGTGGTGTCATAATCGTCGTAACGGGCGCCGAATGAGAACAGCAGACGCGAGATCGTCATCCGGTTCTGTAGGTAGATGCCTCTGTTTTCGAGATCAATGTTGGTCGGGTTGCCGACAACTTTTCCTTCCTCACTGCTCCAGTCGAGGCCGAAGGTCAGGGCATGCCGGGTTGATCCGACGGTAAATTTCGCCGTGTTGCGGGCATCGATGCCATAGCCGTTGCTGTTGATCTCAGAGCCCCTGTCCAGGGTCGATTCGTTGCGATAGCTGTTAAATTTCCAGTCGATCAGTTCGTTGCCTGCGGAACGGAAACGATGCTCGAAGACATAGGTCTCGCGCTCTCTGACTTGATGTGTCGGATTCTGGGCATTGGCCGCCGTGTAATCCCAGTCACCGGTAAAAAGCCCCTCGTCCTTCTGGTGCTCGACGCTGAACTTGAGGCTGTGACCGGCCAGTTCGAGCAGGCTTATTTTGAAGAAGATGCTTTTGTCCTCCCCTTCGGACCCGACAATCTTGTTACCCTTCCCATCCTTGTAAGGTTTGAAGGTCGACTTGGAGTAATCGAAGAGCACTCCAAGGTGCTTCCCGGCTTGGCCGAAAGCCGTGCCGCCGATAACATCACCCCGATCAACAGATGAGTATCCAACCCGGGCAATGAACCCGGCGGTTTTTCCCGCATCCAGCAAATCCTGGGCATCAACGGTTACAAAGCGGATACTGCCGCCCAGAGCCCCCGCCCCTTGGTCGGCCGACGCCATGGTCTGCACGTCAACACTTTTCAACAGTTGCGGGTTGATTCCCCCAATATTGCCGCGATGCTGGAAGAGGTTCATCCCCTGGCCCGCGCCATCGACGGTGACGTTGAGGTTCGTCGCCTCGATCCCGCGAACGTAGATGCGCTGCGCTGCGCGACTTCCCCCCCCGATTTCGATGGAGGATTGATTTCTGAACACGTCTTTCATGTCCAGGGCCTGATTACGCTTCAGCAGATCGGCATCAATTGACAGATCATCGCTGGTTTGGGCTGTTACCTCCATTTCCGGCAGCTCAAGCAGATCGCTTTCATCAGCGCGTGCCGTGGCGGGGGCAAATAGAACGAGTGCAAGTAAAAAAGACATCCATCTGTTTCTCATCAGTACAACCTCCAAACAGAAACAAGTAAAAAATCGCGGACAGAAAGTTGACAAAGGCAAGACAGGATTTGATTTGTCTCTGGCCGGGATCAAGACGGCAGAAGGTGACAATCGTTTTCAGCCAGGGACCTTGGCAGATGGGAAGGCATGGAATCTGTGACCAAAGTCACATTTAAAGCAGTAAAATAGTTTCAAACAATTTTTCTTGATTGGTGTTGTTAAGAATATTTCGAAGAAAATTTTCGTTTTTACGACCGCGTTGCATGAAAAAAATACTTTATTACAGTTATATACGCTGATTATGCGGTGTTCTGCGCCATAAAAAATTGAAGGCTTATTGTCACCCTCGGATCAAGGGTGGATGAGATGATTTTGCGAAAAAACGTCATTTTGTGATTTAAGTCACGGATTGCGCTCCGTTCCTGATGATATGGTGCGCGACCGATAACGATTTTCACAATCTGTGTTGCTGCCCTGCTTGCTTACAGGTTGGCGCATAAGAACGGGCAGATGATGACACACTTGAAACGCATTACGGAGCAGACATTGGAGATGGCGAAGTCATTTAGAACAACAGCATTGATCGGATTGTTTGTGCTGGTGGCAGGAGCGAATGCTGGTGCGACGGATATTTCTCTCGACCGGATTGCCGAAGATACCCTTCGGCATCAACGCCGGGCGCAACTGCTGGAAGAAGGGTGGAGCAAGGAACAGCAGGAACTGTTGTTCAAGATTGAGGCGGCGGAGCAGCAGCGTGATCGTTTGCGTCGGCAGAATGAGCGCACCACTCATGCCCTTGCAGTGGAGCAGCAGCGGATCGAGGTGCAGCAGCGACGACTGGCTGAAACCGGGAGGCTGCGGGAAAATCTTCATGCCTGGCTGGAAGGACAGGTGCAACGACTGGAAGAGCATCTCCCTCAAGGTGTGCCTTTCTTGCAGGAGGAGCGCGAACGGCGACTGATTGATCTGAGGGCGGTTCTGGCCGATCCCTACGCTCCTCTTTATGAACAATTTCGCCGGGTGTTTGAGGCGCTGCTGGTAGAAGCAGAATACGGTTACAGTCACGATGTGTATCGTGATGACATCCTCCTGAACGGGGAACCGGTTCAGGTTGATCTGGTGCGGATCGGCAGATTGGCGTTGTTTTATCGAACCCTTGATCGCAGCAATGTCGGCTTTTATGACCCGGCTACTGCCATGTTCCGACCTCTGGCATCGGGGGATGTTGCCGCGATAGCGCGGGCTGCGGCACTGATTCAGCGGGAGATTGCCCCGACGATGATTGCTCTGCCGGTGGGGAGGATTGAACGATGAAATCTGTAATGTCCAGTTTTTTGCCGATGGTACTCATTCTGGCGGCTGTTGTCATGGTTGCTCCCGTTTCTTCTGTTGCTGCTGCTGATGTGCGGGCGGTTTATCGCGACCTCGAACGCCAGCGTGGTGAAAGTGAACAGTTGAGAAAAACTACGGAAACTCGAATCCGACGCGATCGTGATCAACTCGGACAGACTCTTGCCGATCTCCGCCGCGAAACTGCAGAACTGGAACGGGAGCTGGATCGTGGCCAAAAAGAACTGCAGCAGCGCCGCCGCCAGGTGGAACAGTTGCAGACGGACCAGGCAGTAGATCAGGAATTGATGACCAATCTGACCGCATCGGTCAGGGTCAGTGCCCGGCAGTTGCAGGAGTTACTGACGCGCTCCCCATTTACAGCCTTTGATCCACAACGTCCGGACCAGTTGAGTCCGATTCTAGATGGTGATCATTTCCCCGGTCTGGATGACATGGAGCTGATGGCCGATGAGTTTTTCCGTGAAATGACCATGGCCGGACAAGTCGTGATGCCGCGTCAATCCTATGTCGATTCCTCAGGGCAGGTTCGGGAGGGTCAGTTGCTGATGGTTGGCCCTTTTCTGGCGGTAACCGTTGAAGAGTATCCCCGGCTGCTCAGTTACAACAGTGTCCGTCGCAATCTGGCCGAAGTCGAGGCGGCGTTACCCTGGTTGCAACGGCGCGTGTTGACAAAATATGTACAAGGGGATTCCGAACTGGCGCCCCTTGATCTGGCTGCCGGCGCGGGGCTGGAGCAATTGACCCGACAGAAGGGCTTTGTTGAGCGAATCCGTAGTGGGGGTGTGCTGATCTGGCCGATCCTGATATTAGCCCTGGCGGCGGTTGTCATCAGTATCGAGCGTGCTGTGTTTCTCAAACGGGTTCACGACCGCGCTGATGAGGTGATGGAAACCGTGAACCGCAACGCCTGCAGCGGTGATTGGGAGGCCTGCGACAAGCTGATCGGGAAGCGTCGTTCGCCGGTCTATAATGTCCTGCGGGCCGGGCTTCAGTCGCGCTACGAACAGCGCGATGTGTTGGAGAGCGTGCTGCAGGAGGCCATTCTCAAAGAGTTGCCGCGCCTTGAGCGGGCGCTGCCGTTGCTCAATATCATGGGTGCCGTGGCCCCACTGCTGGGATTGCTCGGTACGGTAACCGGCATGATCGGCACCTTCGAAGTCATCAATATCTACGGTACCGGTGATCCGCGACTGATGTCGGGGGGTATTTCCGTCGCCCTGGTGACCACCATGCTGGGGTTGATGGTGGCCATTCCCATCATGCTGATGCATACCTTTTTGAGCCGTCAGGTGGAGCATATCATCGGCGATATGGAAGAAAAGTCAGTGGCCCTGATCAATACTATTTCCCGTTGCAAGTTGCCGTACTCCCATGAATCTGCTGCTTGACCTCTATCAGTTCCTTGTCAGTCAGAACGGGCTGACCGCTGATCTGATCCGCTATTTTCAGGGCGGCGGAATGGTCATGTATCCGATTCTGGTGATTTCAACGGTAATGTGGACGCTGATCTTTGAACGGATAGTGGCCTTTCACCGCCTGGAATACGGTGACATGCGCATGAATGAGCTGGTGACCCTGGGACGCTCTTGTCAGGATGTCAGGCCGGGATCGGGGCTGCGGACCCAGATCGGTCGGTTTGTCCAGCTGCAGCGCACTGGTGACCGCAAGGTTGATCAGCGGTTGCTGGAAGAGTGTTATCTGAAAATGCTGCCGCAAATCGACCGGAATATCGCCGCCATCGCGGTGCTGGCCATGATTTCACCGCTGTTGGGTCTGCTGGGTACCGTGACCGGCATGATGACAACCTTCGATGTTATTTCGGTTTTCGGTACCGGGAACTCCCGGGCTCTGGCCGGGGGGATTTCCGAAGCACTGATCACGACCCAGACCGGGCTGATGGTCTCGATTCCCGGAGTTTTTGCGGCGGCCGTGTTGTCATTGCGGGCGCGGCGACTGCAGGAGCGCCTGAAGCAGAGCATCATTACCTTGCAAAGGATTGTCTAGCCTTATGATGAATGTTCGTCACAGCTTGCGCCGCAAAAGCGCAACCGCCGATATCAATATTTCACCTTTGATCGATTTGGTCTTTCTGCTGCTGATTTTTTTCATGGTAACGACCAGTTTCGTCCGCGAAACCGGAGTTGAGGTCGAACGCCCGATTGCGAGCACTGCCGTCGCATCCGACAGCAGTAACATCATGATTGCCGTAACCGACAAGGGCGAGGTCTTTTTTGATCGGCAGCGCGTCGATGTCCGCACGGTTCGCAGTCACATTGCCCGGGCCATTGCTGAAAATCCCGGTGCCGAAGTGATTGTTGTTGCGGATCGTCTCAGTCATACCGGGGTTGTGGTCCAGGTGATGGATCAGTCGCGGTTGGCGGGGGCTCAACGCGTCAATCTGGCCGCTACAGAAGGGGGCTCGGGGCGTTAGAT
>OBJA01000476.1_pt1 | contig 34969 bp, 32 predicted proteins | sample 1519751 | NCBI WGS metagenome assembly OBJA01 (sample SAMEA3881238, study PRJEB22517) | soil metagenome | biome: lake sediment; feature: soda lake sediment; material: sediment, water from around vicinity | place: India | collected 2013-12-23 | depth 3 m
CCTCGTGCTCCCGCCAAAGGAACCAGTTCCTTTGGAATTCTTTTTCCACGGGAATGCCTTTATAAAGGCATTCCCGCTTCGATGGGATTCTCAAGGGGCTTGCCCCTTGAGCGGAGGTTTGGAGGCAGAGCCTCCAATAAAAGGTTTTTTGACAAATAGTAACTGCCATAAAGGTAGTTTTTTTATGCCCAAAAATGAGCGATGGTGCGTGTTTTCTGATGTTACGGTCAAGAAAACATGCAGTCGTTTTGCTAAAAAGCGACTGTAAAGGAGGAACAAAGATTGAATGATGGGAGATTGCTTTATTGCAAAACCAAGCCCTATTTGCGCGGAGATGATGTGAAGGTTGTTCAGGAGGCGCTGAAAAAAGCAGGATTTGACCCGGGCATAAGCGATGGTATTTTTGGCCCAAGGACGGCCCGGGCGGTGACAGCATATCAAAAGACGATGAAGATCAAGGCAGACGGCATCGTCGGGCCTCAGACGTGGGGGCTATTGTTTGCGCCAACGCCAGCAGAAGAGAAGAGAAACCTGCGTTTGAACGATAGCGGTGATGATGTCAAGCTGCTGCAAAAGCTGCTTTGCCATTTTGGTTTCAATTGCGGCGCAGAGGATGGGCGATTCGGCGGCAAGACAGATGCGGCGGTCAGAACATTTCAGCGCAAAATGGGCTTGCTGACGGGTATCGGCATTGTGGGCCCACGTACATGGGGCGCATTGCAAGCGCCGTCTCTTGAACGATTCAAGCTATGGGGCTTTCTGGTGCTGATGCATGAACGCGATTACACATTCATGGTCAAAGAGTTTCAGGCGGCAATGTCCATCAAGAAGGACGGCAAGGTTGGCGCAGTGACCCTTGGGAAGCTTATCGAAGAGCCGATTGTACCGCGCTTTGCCGAAGAGGATATGCGCTGTCAGTGCCCGGGTTATTGTTCCGGTTTTCCTGCCGGACATGTTTCCATCGGTATTCGTGTTCTGGCCGAGCGTGTGATGCGCGAAACAGAGAAGCAAATATCCGGCGTGCAGTACTACATTCCAAGCCGTGTCAATAAGCACATCAACAGCGCTTTGGCAGGCGGGTATCGCTGCGCAAAATGGAATAAAGAGCGCGGCGGCGCATCCGGCTCACGGCATCTGAAAGGGCTGGCTATGGACATCGGTGTGCTGAATGCAGCAGGAAACCACAATTCAGCAATGCGGCTGGCGTTTGAAAAGAACTGGCTCAACATGAACACACAGGGCGGCGTTGGCCACAGTGCAAGCAAAATCGTGCATGGTGACACAGACGGCAAGAGAAGATGGGCGTATTAGATAACAAGCAGCGCGCGCAATTATCCGGTTTGATACATAGCTGTAAAGAATCATTGAGTCATCAGCAAGCAAGACATGAACACAATAACGTGACATTGCCGAGCATTTTTGATAGTATTATACGGAATAAATTAAGGAGTGCACAGATGTATTGTTTTCAATGCGGCAAGCACAATGATGATTCATCAAACTACTGTATCTCATGCGCAAGCAGCCTTCGTGATGCTTATGTTACGAACCAGCCTTCTCAAGTGCCTGCAAAAACAATAAGAAAGAAAAACGCAGCTGCCATTGTGTTTGGTGCGCTGTCTTTGGTTCTCGCTGTTGTGCTGGGGCTGACATGGTTTGGTGTATTAAGCGTAAACACCAGCTCAAGTGTGCAATCAATGGCGTTTTCGGCGCCTGAAGATGCCATCACGTATTTCATTGATTGTGTCAAAAAAGAAGATTTAAGCGGTGCGCTTAAAGCCTGTGCGATTGATGAAATCGCAAATGGATTTAATTATTTCGCACTGAGCAAACGCGTCAATGCCCTCGTACCGCTAAAAAACGCGTATATGCCCTCAAAATACAGCATGTATGTGGAATTCAATAGGAATAAAGCAATTCACGATATCACAAGCAAAGCTGTGGCTTTCACTGTCTCGTTTAATCTTTCAGAACAGTATCGCGGTATTCTTGAGGGATCAACTGTTTTTGTCGATGATAACGAAGAATTTATTGAAAGCGTGATAACCGAAATGAGGCCGGATATCAATCGTGTGCAGATTATACGCATTGATAAAAATATTGTGCATGATTATGACAGGTCCAAAGAGATTCGTGCAGATCATGCTGCCTATTATGGTGCTGACGAGTTGGAATACCGTACCGTGCTTTATCAATATGACGGTGATTATTATATTGGCGGGTTTGGCTTGTTGAGATATAACGACAAGTGGTTGATTTTTGAAATGAGCGACCCGTACAGCGGCATATCATATATGGGAGATGTGCAAAAAATAAATGACTTGTCACAATACGATAAGCTCATTGAAGGCTAATTGAACATAATATAATATGGGCGGTGCAAGCCGCTCTTTTTTATTGCGCAACAATAAGGCGCTGTGTGCAAACAAACAAAACTATGGTATGATAATGCGCGAAAACAAGGAGACGGCCATGGAGAACGACACAATTTATGCACCCGCAACACCGAGCGGCGGTGCCATTGCGGTGATACGTCTATCGGGCGGCAGCGCGCATAACATATTAATAGCGGTTTTCCGCGGCCCCAAAGAAATGGGCCATGCGGTTCTTTCACATGGATTTATCGAGGCGGACGGTAAGCGCATCGATGAGGTGATGGCGGTGCGGTTTGATGCGCCGCGCAGCTATACGGGAGAGCCGATGGCCGAAATTCATTGCCATGGCGGAAGCGTGAGTGTATCGCGCATCATGGCGGCATTGCGCGACAACGGCGCAAGGCTGGCACTGCCGGGCGAATTCACGCGGCGTGCTTTTGAAGCCGGAAAGATGGATTTAACGGCGGCGGGCGCGGTGATGGAGCTGATCGGTGCGCATTCGGCTGCGGCTGCCGATGCGGCGATGCGTCAGCTTTCGGGCTCGCTTTTCACGAAAATCACAGCGCTTCAAAAGCTGCTGACCGATGCGCTTTGCATCATTGAAGCGGGTATTGAATACCCCGAAGAAGATATTGAAGCGGATGTGAAGCGTGATGCCATGCCGCTGATCGAAAAGGCGCGGCAGGGCTGTCTGAATCTCGCGCAGACATTTGAAGCAGGCAAATGGCTCAGGCAGGGCATCAGCGTGGCGATTGTCGGGCGGCCCAATGTGGGCAAATCATCGCTTTTTAATATGCTGCTTGGCTACGATCGCGCCATAGTGACCGCACAGCCGGGCACCACGCGGGATGCGGTGGATGACGAAACGGTTCACGGCGGTGTGCCGCTGCGGCTGATTGATACGGCTGGCCAGCGTGACGCGCAGGACGAAGCGGAGCGCATCGGTATCGAGCGCGCGCAGCATGCCGCAAAGGGCGCGGACATCAAGCTGCTGGTGGTCGACCGCTCGGCGGGCATTACGCAGCAAGATAAAGACATACACCAATCGCTTAAGGGCGATACTGTTGTGGTGCTGAGTAAATGTGATTTGCCTGCTGCGGTTTCGCTCGAGCAGGCCAGAGAAGCTTTTGCATGCGATGTCATCGAGATTTGCGCATTGAACGGACAGGGGCGGGACAAGCTGCTTGCGCGTATCCGTCCGATTGAAACCACAGATGCGGATGAAGTGATCGTCACGAGCGAGCGCCATCGCGACAGCCTTTGGGCTGCGGCGCAGAGCCTTGAAACGGCACAAAGTGCGTTTGATGCGGTCGATCTTGATTGCGTGACGATTGACATCAAGGAAGCGTGGGATGCGCTGGGAGAGATCACCGGACAGACAGCCACGCAAGAGATCATAGACAGTATATTTGATACATTTTGTTTGGGGAAATAGGCATGGCATACAACGCAGGACAATACGATGTGGTGGTGGTGGGCGCAGGACATGCCGGCTGCGAAGCGGCACTGGCGGCCGCACGGCTTGGGCAAAAAACGCTGCTGCTGACGATCAATCTGGACGGTATCGCGCTGATGGCATGCAATCCGTCGATCGGCGGCTCAAGCAAGGGCCATCTCGTGCGCGAGGTGGACGCTTTGGGCGGGCAGATCGGTCTGTGCGCGGACGCGGCTTATATGCAGCTGCGTATGCTGGGCACCAGCAAGGGCGCGGCGGTACAATCACTGCGTTCTCAGCAAGATAAAAAGCATTATCAGCAGCAGATGAAATGGACACTGGAGAATACGGACAACCTGCATATAACGAGCGCAGAGGTGACGCGCATTCACACCAAAAGCGGCCGTGTCAGCGGTGTTGAAACACATCTTGGAGCGGTATATACCACGCGCGCGATTGTGCTTTGCACCGGTGTTTATTTGAAAGGGCGCGTGATTATCGGCACGCATACCGTCTCGTCCGGCCCGTCCGGCCTGGCGCCTGCGGACAAGCTTGATTTGACCGAGCTTGGGCTTGCGCTGCAGCGCTTTAAAACAGGGACACCCGCACGCGTGGACGCACGCAGCATCGATTTTTCTAAAACAATCGTTCAGCACGGCGATGAGAATCCGCAGTATTTTTCGTTTCTGACACACGGCAAGCCGCGGAAGCAGCATCCGTGCTATTTGACTTATACTTCAGAGCAAACGCACGAAATCATAAGGCGCAATATCCATTTGAGCCCGCTTTTCAGCGGCACAATCGAGGGCACAGGCCCGCGCTATTGCCCATCCATTGAGGACAAGGTGGTCAAATTTCCTGATAAAGAGCGCCATCAGGTGTTCATCGAGCCAGAAGGCCTCTATACCCATGAGATGTACATACAGGGCATGAGCAGCTCACTGCCCGAAGAGGTGCAAAAGCAGATGTATTGCACGGTACCGGGGCTGGAAAACGCGGTGTTTATGCGCACCGCATATGCCATTGAATACGACTGCATCGACCCCATGCAGCTGAAAAATTCGCTTGAGACAAAGGGCGTTGAAGGGCTGTTCTGCGCCGGACAAATCAACGGTACATCGGGCTATGAGGAGGCCGCGGCGCAGGGCATCGTTGCGGGCATCAATGCAGTGCAGTATATAAAGGAAGAAGAACCGCTTGTGCTGTCGCGCAGCGAGGCCTATGCCGGTGTGCTGATCGATGATCTTGTGACAAAGGGCACCAAAGAGCCGTACAGGATGATGACAGCCAGAGCCGAATACCGTTTGCTGCTGCGGCAGGACAACGCGGACATGCGGCTGACGCAAAAGGGACGGCAGATCGGTCTTGTTTCCGACGAACGCTACAATACATACATGCGCAAGCACGAAGCGGTGCAGCGCGAAATCGAGCGGCTTGAGACGACGACGGTTGATTTTGACAAGGCAAACAAACTGCTGCTGGAAAAGGGCCTGCCGCCGCTAAAAAGCGGCATCAAGGCGGCCGCGCTGCTGCTGCGTCAGGGTATTGGCTATGCGGACTTAGAACCGATATGCGGCACAATGCTGGAGGCCGATGCGGCATTGTGCGCGCAGACGCAGATACGCTATGCGGGCTATATCGAGAAGCAGCAGAGGCAGGTTAACCGGTTTGCATCAATGGAGAAAAAAAAGCTGTCCAATCAAATTGATTACAAATCGATCAAAGGGCTTCGGCTGGAAGCGGCTGCAAAGCTTATGGCTGTGCGTCCCGCCACGCTTGGGCAGGCGATGCGCATATCCGGCGTCACGCCCGCCGATATCAGCGTGCTGGCCGTATATCTGTCCGCAAATACAAGAGCATCTGACATACAAACCATACCCGAATAATGCCGCCGCTATTGCGCCTTTTTGGCGCAGTTGCTACAATGAAGCGTATGGAAAAGCGTATTGGGCAAAAGCTAGAAGCGATGGGCGTTATGCGTGGTGAGCGGCTGGGCATAGCCGTCAGCGGCGGTGTGGATTCGATGGTGCTGCTGCATTGCGTCTGCCTTTTGCGCCAAGAGTTGAATATGACGGTTGTGGCTTATCATATGGAGCATGGCATACGCGCGAAGCAATCGTTGGAAGATATGCGCTTTGTGCAGCGCGTGTGTGAAGAATACGGCGTAGAATGCATCGCCCAAAGAGCGGATGTGCCAGCTTTGGCAGCATCCCAGGGAGTGTCGCTGGAAACGGCGGCGCGGCAGGCGCGCTATGCGTTTCTTGATAAGCAGCAGGCCGATCATATCGCAACGGCACACCATATGGACGATCTTGCCGAAACCGTGGTGATGAACCTGATACGCGGCAGCGGCACGCGCGGGCTGTGCGGCATTCCGGCTGTGCGCGGCCGCTATATACGCCCGATGCTGGACATTGCGCGACAAGAGATCGAGGCTTATGCCAAGAAAATGAATATCGCGTTTGTGCACGATGAGACCAACGAGGATGCCGCATACACGCGCAACTATGTGCGCAAAGAGATCATGCCGCGCCTCTGTGCGGTCAACGCGCAGGCAGTGGCGCATATCGCGCAGGCGGCAGCGCTGCTTTGGGAAGACGATACGGCGCTGGAGCACATTGCGCTAAAAGCGGGTGGCATCGCCGATGTGGAGGATGGCTGTGAGATTGCTATCAGCACGCTGCTGGCACAAATGCCAGCCGTACAAAAACGCATGGTGCGCAGCGCGCTTGAAATGTATTTTGGGCTCTGTGATGTGGGGTTTGTGCACGTCAACGCGGTATTGGAGCTGGCTCAAAAAGGCCAAAGCGGCAAACGGGTTGATATCGGGAACGGTATAGCCGCCGCGGTGGCATACGGCAAGCTGCGTCTTTTCAGATGTGTACAAAAAGAAGCGGCCGATGTGGCTTTCACCGGCCCAGGGCGCTATGAAATCGGCAGTGCAGCGTTTTTGTGCACGCATCATGACGGCGAGATGCTGCATCAAGACAACACGGAATACTTCGATGCCGATGCGCTTGACGGGGCATGCTTTCGTTATCGCAGAGAGGGCGATGTGATTTGTCCGTTGGGGCTTGGCGGTACCAAGCGGCTTTCGGACTACCTTTCAGACAGAAAGATACCGCTGCATATGCGCGATGCGCTTGTGCTGCTCGCCAAAGGCAACCATGTGTTTTGGGTGGCGGGTGTTGGCGTTTCGGATACCTCAAAAGCAAAGCCGGGCAGCCGGTTATATAAAATTGAAATTGGGGAGAACACACATGCATAATGACGTCGAGAAGGTGTTGTATTCGGAAGAACAGATCAAAACGCGCGTGGCCGAGCTTGCGGCCCAAATCAGAAGGGATTTTGACGGACAGGATCTTTTAACTGTCGGGGTGCTGCGCGGCGCTGTGATGTTTTACGCGGATATCGTCAGAGAACTGGACATGCCGCTGCACATGAATTTCATGTCGCTTTCAAGCTATGGTGCATCGTCGCGCACATCAGGCGCTGTGCGCATACAGTATGATCTGGAGGAAGACATAGCGGGCCGCAATGTGCTGATCATCGAGGATATCGTGGACTCGGGGCTAACGCTTTCCTATCTGACAAAAACGCTGCGCTCGCGCAATCCCGCCACGCTGAAAACTTGCTGCCTGTTCGATAAGCCGGAGAGAAGACAAGTCGATTTTAGTGCGGACTACGTTGGGTTTGTGGTGCCTGATGTGTTTATCGTGGGCTACGGCCTCGATTACGCAGAAAAATACCGCAACTTGAAATATATCGGCGAGCTTAAACGCGAGATATACGAATAACGAAGGCTCTTTTTGGCATCATTTATTAAAATATCGTTCATATATGCGCGATTGAAATGCGTATTGTGATATGATAGAATGTCAGGCGTAACAAATTAAGGAGGACAACAGTTTGAAGAGGTCAGCACGCGGACCACTGATATACATACTCGGGATTGTTGTTGTGCTGCTGCTTATACAATGGCTGACGGCATCGTCTGTTCAGGATACGCGAAGAATTGAATACAATGAATTTCTCCAAAAGGTTGAAGACAATCAGATAAAGCAGGTTGTCATCAAAGAAAACAACCTGTATGCGCTCAAAATCGGCACACAGGTCAATGACGATCGGTTTCCTTCGGAATATGATTACCGCACCTATCTGCCAAGCATAGAGCAATTCAATGAGGATATGCGGTCGATTACCGGAGCGACGGATACGTCCGGCTATGGCTTTATGGTGAATTACGAGCCGCCGCCTGAGCCGTCGTTTTTGATGCAGCTGCTGCCGTACTTGATTCCGATCGGTTTGCTTGTGCTGTTGTTTACCTATTTTATGCGTCAGCAGCAGGGCAGCGGCAACAAGGCGCTCTCGTTTGGAAAATCACGCGCACGTCTTCAGGTTTCGGATAAGGGCAAGAAAACGTTTGCCGATGTGGCTGGCGCGGATGAGGAAAAAGAAGAGCTGGCCGAAATCGTGGACTTTTTGAAAAATCCCAAGCGTTTTATTGATTTGGGCGCGCGTATTCCCAAAGGCGTATTGCTGGTGGGGCCTCCGGGCGGCGGTAAAACGCTGCTGGCCAAAGCGGTTGCGGGTGAGGCCGGTGTGCCGTTTTTCTCGATCAGCGGCAGCGATTTTGTGGAAATGTTTGTGGGCGTGGGCGCATCACGCGTGCGCGATATGTTTGAAAACGCCAAGAAGAACGCGCCATGCATACTGTTTATCGATGAGATCGACGCTGTTGGGCGTCAGCGCGGCAGCGGCCTTGGCGGCGGCCATGACGAGCGCGAGCAGACGCTGAACCAACTGCTTGTGGAGATGGACGGCTTTCAGGTGAACGAAGGCATCATCATACTGGCAGCCACAAACCGCAAAGATATACTCGACCCAGCGCTGCTGCGTCCCGGCCGTTTTGACAGGCAGATTGTTGTGAACTTCCCGGATGTGAAGGGGCGCGAGGAGATACTGCGCGTACACGCAAAGGGCAAACCGTTTGATGATGATGTGGATTTGAAGGTTCTGGCCAAACGCACGCCCGGATTTATCGGTGCGGATCTTGAAAATGTGCTCAATGAATCGGCCATACTCACCGCAAGAGCCAGAAAGCAAAAGATCGGCATGGCACAGATAGAAGAGGCCATCACGCGTGTGATCGCAGGACCTGAAAAGAAGTCCCGCGTGATCACCGAAAAGGATAAGCGGTGCACGGCGTTTCATGAGGTGGGCCACGCGATATGTGCGAAGGCGCAGCCTGAATGCGACCCTGTGCATGAGGTGTCGATCATACCGAGAGGCATGGCGGCCGGCTACACAATGACGTTGCCCGAAGAGGATACGCAGCATGTTTTCAGATCCAAGCTGCTGGCTGATCTGACGATGATATTGGGCGGCCGCGCGGCTGAGCAGCTGATACTGGGTGATGTGAGCACGGGTGCGCTGAGCGATCTGCAGCGTGCGTCTGATATCGCGCGCAACATGGTTTTAAAATTCGGTATGAGTGACGAGATCGGCCCGCTGTTCCTTGGCAGTAATCAGGAGCTGTTTATCGGGAAGGAAATCGGCCATACACGCACTTACTCAGAGGAATTGGCGTATAAAGTAGACGTTGAAGTCAAGCGCATACTTGAAGAAGCGATGAGCAAGGCCAAAAAGCTGCTGACACAGCATATGGACAAACTGCGCAGCATCGCTGAAGTTCTGATCGAGCGCGAGCGTTTGGACGGCGATGAATTCAACAAGCTTTGGATGGGCGAGAAGCTGCCGCCTCTGGAGCCCGCTTCCGCACCTGACGAGGAAAAAGCATCGGATGATGAGCCGCCTGCAAAAGGGCAGACAGCCGATGTGCTGATTGATGATTCAACCAAGATAGAATAAACAAACAACCAAAACCCCGCTGCGGATAAGACAGCGGGGTTTTAAAAAAATGCAAAAAAAGTTTCAAAAAAAGCTAAAGTCCTGATGTGAAAATGCCGATAATATCAGAAACGGAGTATCAGATATCACAAAATAGGCAATACAGCCTGGTACAGAAGCATTGAGAGGCACAAACGGCTCAGTCTGTATCCGGTCAGTGTGGAAATTGAGAACGAAGGGAGGGAAAAAGGTGGAAACAATATGGGATCTGGTGAATGCACAGCCGGTTACCAACAGGCTTTATGAGATGAATAAAGCCAATCAGGAAGCCGCGGCCATTGAAAACAAAGCCGTGAAAACGACGTCACAGATACCGATCGTGCCGGTTGCGGATTATTCGCAGCCCGAGGGTCCCGCGTATTCTGTAACCTTAAGTCAGGATGCACTTTCGGTAAACGTGCAGGATGCACAAGGGACTGATTCGGATAGCCCGGACCCGTGATGATGACAACGGTATTGTTAACGATTTGATTATGCTGCAATGACAATGCGTTGGTTTCTTGCGCTAAAATGATGGGTATCACAGAAAGAGAAAAGTTTTGGCGTTCCGGCTTTTTGCGCTTTGAATTGGCTGATAGCAATTATGCGAAACGCTTCGGATAAGCACGGCAAGCGTACATGTTGAATATGTAGCGATACGGCATGATGGCCGTTTTTTTATTTCCAATTTTGTGACCATCGAGAAGCTGTTGCTTTTATCATTCTGCGGCGCTATAATGACGGTTGAATTCATTCAAAGAGGTTATTATGAAACTTGGCATCGTAGGGCTTCCCAATGTGGGCAAATCGTCACTGTTCAACGCACTCACCGGCGCAGGCGCGGCCAGCGAAAACTATCCGTTCTGTACAATTGATCCCAATGTGGGCGTTGTGTCCGTTCCTGATGAACGCATGGATTTTTTGGCGCGGCTCTATCAGCCGGCCAAATTCACGCCTGCCGTGATTGAGTTTGTGGACATTGCAGGGCTGGTAAAAGGCGCAAGCCGCGGCGAGGGGCTGGGAAACCGTTTTTTGTCCCACATACGCGAGGTAGATGCGGTGCTGCATGTGGTGCGCTGCTTTGAGAACGACGATGTGGCGCATGTGGATGGCAGCATCAACAGTGTACGCGATGCCGAAACCATCAATTTCGAGCTGTTATTTGCCGATATAGAGACGGTTGACAAGCGCTTGTCACGGTCTGAGAAGATGATAAAGACGGGCGACAAAAAATATGCTTTTGAGTGCGATGTGCTCAAAAAGGTGAAGCAGGCGCTGGAGAGCGGCGTTTTTGCTTGTGCGCAGCAGCTTGAAGAGACGGAAAAGCAGCTGGTTGACAGTCTGTTTTTGCTGACCGGCAAACCGATGCTGTATGCGGCGAATGTGTCGGACGCGGATGCCGCAGACCCGTATGCGCAGCCGCTGGTGATCGCATTAACAGAGCTTGTGAATAAGCAGGGCGCAGAGGTGCTGGCGCTGTGCGCACGGCTCGAGGAAGAGCTCTGGGCGCTGCCGCCCGATGAGCGCGGCGCGTTTCTTGGCGAGCTGGGCATCGCGCAAAGCGGGCTTGATGCATTGATACAAAAAAGCTATAAGCTGCTGAATCTGATCAGCTTTTTGACGGCGGGCGAAAAAGAGGTGCGCGCCTGGACGATACAGCGCGGCACCAAGGCGCCTGCGGCGGCGGGAAAGATTCACACCGATTTTGAGCGCGGCTTCATACGCGCCGAGATCGTCGCTTTTGATGATTTGCACACTTGCGGCGATATGGCCACCGCACGCGCGCGTGGTCTGGTTCGCCAGGAGGGCAAAGAATACGTGATGCGCGACGGCGATGTCACGCTGTTTAAATTCAACGTTTAAGGGGCTTGTGTTTTTGACTCTACTCTTGAGGACTTTGCCCTTAAGGACCTTTTGCGGGGGACGCTGTCCCCGCACCCCTGCCAAAGGGCGCGCCCTTTGGAAACCACGAAAAAAAGCCTGCCGGCTTTTTTCGTCTATGGGTAATTGACATGGGTCGTTTTTTCAGCAGGCGCTTAGCGATCGTTAAATCTGTTGAGCTATATAGATATTTCACCCGCCCTGGCGCGATTATATGCGGGGACGACTCTCTTTTCTGGAATCGACATTAGGCGGCGTGCTTTACACGCTAGCCGCAAAGCTTGTTACTGACAATCCTTCAATAGTGATTTGGCTTCAAGCTGACCTTTTTGCACTGCACTTTAATATCCCAAATTCCTATCAATGACGCTGCCGTCTATCGCATTAATAGTGAGAATACTATAGCCGTAATCATCTTCAGTGAACTCATTGTCCTGATTTATTTGACCTTGATCGCCTGCTCCCTCTTTATATCGACTTGTAACAGAACCAAAAAAGTCCCATGTTGGCACATACAAATACGAACCAAAAGAATCGCGGTTGATTATTCTTGTTGCACCAAGAACGATTTTTTTGATTTCAATCCTTATTTCTGTGATATCTTTTTCTTTTGGAAAGGCCCCAGCAAAACAAACTTGCTTTTCAAATATGTTGATGATTTTTTCAAAAGATTCTATGCCAACATTATCGTTGATCATTTCAATATCGGCGATCGGTCCACGATACAAGACGCTTAGTATACCCGTATCATCTACCGTTACCTCGATTACTTCGCACGGCCAAACATAATTGTATTTTTCGGACGGCTGAGACGCTTGAAGTTGAATAAACGAAGGATTCACATATGTATCATTAAGTCCACTGATTTCTCGAGTTAAATAGAAAATGTAGCATTTAGGCAAATCATCATAACCAAATACATTACGAGAAGTGCCTATATATGGTATTGTTCCCATTCCGTTTATCGAAAAAGCACCTAAATTGAGTTTGTCAACTAGTTCTTTTACCATAAGAATTGCTTCATCTCGTGATATAGTTACTCCGGGCACATTAAAATTTTCAGTGACTTTTCCTGTGGGTGGTATTCCCTCTACGTTGTAGAATGCAAAGTTAACTATCTTTGTTTGCTTGTCTATATATGTAAAATAGGCGGGTTCCGATTTGCCCAAATCAGCGGATACAGCTACTGTCATCGCGCTTTCGTCTCTTAACGAGGGGCGCAGCTCGATACTAGCAGGTTTTCTGACACTCTCCGTTGGTGCTTTTTGATACAACTGTTCATACATTTCTAGTTCATCTTTTATTTCTTCGTGGTATTGTTCAGGATTCTCAAGATACAAGTCTGAATCTTTTCCAGACTTAAGATTTAAAATTCTTTCCTCAATTTCTTCTTTCGAATAATCTTCTAATTTTCTCGGTTCTAAAAGCTCATTATTTTGCAAAAGCGTATAAGCCACTGTCTCAATTTCATTTTGGGTAAAGGATCGAGGTGTTAATTTTGCAACAGGAATACAATCAATGTCGGGCACGACAATGGTGGCATCTATATTGATTATTATTCTCTTATCATCCGATACTATTTTTGATGATATTTCTTGCGGAATATTTTCAAACGGGTTACTCTCTTGTGTAGCAATCACCAAATCTGCTAGGTCATTACCTTTTTTCTTAATAATCAAATCTTGCGGTGTGGCATGACATGCAGAAAGAATTATCCAAACAAACAATATAAAACAAGCAATCAATTTTTTTATCATAGTGATTTTCCTCTTAAATAAGATTGTGTCCGCAGATAAGCCGCTAATATGCGGCTTGTCTGCGGGTATATATAAATTAGTTTAGTCAATCAGCTTGACTGGTGAGCTCCACTGAGTTGGTGAATTCCCATACTGTAGCCACCAAGATCCATTAGAATGATGAGAAAAACGATCCTGTGGAGAATTATAATACCAAACACCCACGAGAGGCCCAATGGCATAGGCGCAAGGGCTCGGTGCCCAGTTAGCCTCATAAAGACCTACATTTATTCCATATTGATTATTTTATTATGCATCCATTGATTGTCAGTGTCAATATATATTATGAATAATCAAGTACAAATGGACTCAAATGTACTAAAATCGGAATACGACCGAAAAAATACATTAAAGTATTATCTAGTATAAGAGTATTATTATGGACTACTCAACACATCAAGGAGTGTTGAAAGACAAAAAATCCCCGCTGCATAATAATAGCCGGGGATTTGTGTGTAGCTGAGTGTTTATACCGTCTGCGGCTCTGTTACCGTTTCGTCATCCGATAATGTGATTGACGCGATTATTTGCGGCTCTTGCGGTCTGTCTGCCGCGTCTGTTTGCTGAGAAGCGATGGCATCCACCACATCCATGCCTTGCGTGACGACGCCAAAAGCCGCGTACTGTCCGTCAAGGAAAACAGAATCCTGATGCGTGATGAAAAACTGAGAGCCCGCCGTATCGTATCCGGCCGAGCGCGCCATAGAGATCACGCCGCGCTTATGGCTCAAATCGTTTTTCACGCCGTTGACGGCAAACTCACCTTTAATCGCGTATCCCGGTCCGCCGGTGCCGCTGCCCTTGGGGCATCCGCCCTGTATCATAAAGCCGCTGATGACACGATGAAAGCAAAGGCCGTCGTAGAACCCTTTGGAGACAAGCGATTTAAAGTTGGCCACTGTATTGGGCGCGGCATCCTCGCGCAATTGTATTGTGATTTGGCTTCCATCCGCCATTTTTATGTGAACCATGATGTCCTCCACATTCTGCGATTACGCATTATGACTTTATAAAAGTGCGGGTGCGTATTGTGCCTTCAATTTCGCTGATTTTTCTGACCGTTTCTTCAGAAACCTGTTCATCTAAATTGATGACGGTATACGCAATCTCTCCCTTGGACTTATTGACCATATCGGTGATGTTGGCACCCGATTCGGCCAGCAGTGCCGTCATATGACCCACCATACCCGATATGTTTTTGTGTATCACCGCTATACGGAACTTGCCGGTAAATGGCAGCACAGCTGCGGGCATATTCACCGCGTTGACGATTTTGCCTGTTTCCAGATAGTCTTTGAGCTGCTTGGCCGCCATGCGCGCACAGTTTTCTTCCGATTCGGGCGTTGAAGCGCCCAAATGGGGTATGCAGATTGCGCGTTCGTGGCTCAAAAGCCGATCGTCGGGAAAATCCGTCACATACTTATGGATCACATCGTTATCAAGCGCCTCAATCAGGGCCTCGTAATCGATCAGACCGTTGCGCGAAAAATTCAACAGCACCACGCCTTTTTTCATCTTTGCGGTTTCGGCTTTGCCGATAAAGCTCTTGGTGTTGTCAAGCAGCGGTATGTGCAGCGTGATATAATCCGATTTTTCCAATACGCCGTCCAGATTATGCGCCCGCTCCACATCGTGATCAAGCCCCCATGCCGATTCTATCGAAATATACGGATCGTATCCAATCACACACATACCCAGTGCCCGCGCCGCGTTGGCCACCATCACACCGATTGCACCAAGTCCAATCACGCCCAGTGTTTTTCCGGCCAGCTCCGGCCCGACGAACTGCTTTTTGCCCTGCTCGACGAGCGGCAGCACCTCATCGCCCTTGCCGCGCAATGTCTGTACCCACTGTGTGGCTTGAAGCAAATGACGGCTGGCAAGCAGCATACCGGCCAGCACCAGCTCCTTAACGCCATTCGCATTGGCACCGGGCGTGTTGAAAACCACGATGCCCTTCTCTGCGCAGTCACATACGGGAATGTTATTCACCCCGGCACCCGCGCGCGCGATGGCAATCACGTTATTGGGAAACACCAAGTCGTGGCATTTTGCGCTGCGCACCAGCATGGCGTCGTAGTTCTCAATATCTTCGCCAATCTCGTACTTGTCTGGCGACAGGTACTCATAGATGGCATCCGAAATAGCGTTCATTTTTTTAATTTTAAACATCTGCGTCCTCCCTTTATGGCTAGCCGTCAGGCTTTTTTCTCAAATTCTTTCATCACGTCTATCAGCGTTTCTATGCCTTGCACCGGCATCGCGTTGTAGATGCTGGCGCGCATACCGCCGACGCTTCGGTGGCCTTTGATATTGACGATGCCAAAAGCCTTGCATTCTGCGATAAACTTTTTGTCAAGCTCGGTATCGCCGGTCACAAATGTCACATTCATCATGGAGCGGTCTTTTTTATTGGCTGTGGGTTTAAAAAGCGATGAGCTGTCCAGATAATCGTAAAGCAGCGCGGCTTTTTTCTCGTTGCGTGCCTGCATGGCCGGCAGGCCGCCGTTTTTAAGCAGATACGCAAACACAAGTCCGGCTATATAGATGCCGTATGTGGGCGGCGTGTTGAACATCGAATCATTTTGTGCATAAATGCTGTAATCGAGCATGGATGACGTGCCTTCCGGCGCTTTGCCGATCAAGTCGTCACGAATGATGACGATCGTCAAACCCGCAGGGCCAATGTTCTTCTGTGCGCCCGCGTAAATCAGCCCGTAATCGCGCACGTCGATGACCTCTGACAATATGCTCGAAGACATATCCGTCACAAGAGGCAAACCGTTGGTGTCCGGCAGCTTCGTAAACCGGGTGCCGTATATTGTGTTGTTGTGCGTGATGTGCACATAGTCGGCAGGCTGTGCAAACATATCGGCTGTGGTATCGGGTATGTAAGAGAACGTTTTATCCTCAGAGGAGGCGGGTACAATCACCTCGCCCACCTTTTTGGCTTCCGATATGGCTTTTTTGGCAAAGGCGCCGGTCTTCAAATAATAGGCGCGGCGGTGATTGGTCATCAGATTGATGGGCACCATGGAAAACTGCATGGACGCACCGCCTTGTACAAACAGCACATGATAGTTGTCAGGGATTGCGAGCAGCTCTCGCAAGTCGGCCTGTGCTTTGGCATGAATCGCTTCATAGTCGGCCGATCGATGGCTCATTTCCATCACAGACATGCCGCTTTGTCCATAGCTGACCAGCTCTTGCTGTGCTTGCAGCAGCACTTCGTGAGGCAGGCATGCAGGCCCTGCGGAAAAGTTATAAATCTTCATAATACGCCTCCTGAAAATGTTATGGGATTAAGCCCCAATTAGACTATGTTAAAAAAATAACGATCTTTCCCTCACATTATATGCGCGTAATTGCGCAAATGCAAGCGACTGGTTCTTGACAAAGCATCTGTAAAATCCAGCCGATAACAGCAGAGTCAAACAGCCGTTTGAAGAGAGTATAATACATCATTGCGCTGTTGTATACTGCCTTTGGCATTTTGACTTATCAGTTTATTATCTTGACAACCATTTTGGCTTGCCATATAATCACCATATTATAAAAACGAGCATTTAAAAGGCGAAACCGACTGGTATATTACCGTTTGAAACGCACATATTATCTAAACGAACGATTTTCTCTTTGGAGGCAGCCATGACGAATGAACAGGTCATACTCACGAAAGACGGTCTGCGGGAAAAGCAGGAACAGCTTGATTATCTCAAAACCGTCAAGAGGGCACAAATTTCCGAGCAGATAAAAGAAGCCCGGGCCTTTGGTGATCTGTCCGAAAACGCAGAATATGATGAAGCCAAAAACGAGCAGGCGCGTGTCGAAACAGAAATCGCGCGGCTGGAAAAGCTATTGCGCAATGCGATGATCGTTGAAGACGATGATATCGACCTCTCCGCTGTCAGTATCGGCACATCCGTGCGCATACTTGACGTTGAATTCAACGAAGAGGCTGTTTATTCTATTGTTGGCTCTGCTGAAGCGGACGCCGACAGAAACCGTATTTCCAACGAATCTCCCGTGGGTGCCGCGCTGCTTGGCAAAAAAGTGGGCGACACGGCACAGGTCACCACGCCGGCGGGCACGTTCGCGTTAAAAATTCTTGAAATCAGCAAACAGGGACAATCATAATGGATATGGAAAAGCATGAAACGCTCAGCGAAGTGCTTTTGGTCAGAAGGGAGAAGCTTGATGCGCTGCGTGCGCAGGGCGAAGATCCCTTTTTGTGTGCGCGCTTTGAAAAAACACACCTATCATCGAAGATTCTATCCGAGTTTGATTCACTTGAAGGCAGTCGTGTGCGGCTAGCCGGACGGCTGATGAGCAAAAGGGTGATGGGCAAAGCCAGCTTCTCGCATATGCAGGATTTTGACGGGCAGATACAGCTTTATGTGCGCCGCGATGTCTTGGGGGACGAGCCCTATGCCGCCTACAAAAAGTACGACATCGGCGATATGATTGGCGTTGAAGGCGAGGTTTTCAAAACCAACGCGGGTGAAGTATCCATCAAAGTGCATCAAATCACGCTGCTTGCCAAGTCGCTTCTGCCTTTGCCCGAAAAGTTTCATGGACTCAAAGATACGGATCTGCGATACCGCCAGCGTTATGTGGACCTGATCGTCAATCCGGATGTCAAAAACACATTCCTCTCGCGCTCACGCATCATCAAATATATACGCGAATATCTTGACGAGCTTGGTTACGTTGAGGTGGAAACGCCGATACTGATGAGCGAGGCGGGCGGTGCTGCAGCACGCCCCTTTATGACGCATCACAACACTTTGGATATAGACATGTATCTGCGCATTGCGACAGAGCTGCATTTAAAGCGGCTGATCGTGGGCGGCTTTGAAAAGGTGTATGAGATCGGGCGCATTTTTCGCAATGAGGGCATGTCTGTCAAGCACAATCCCGAGTTTACAACGATTGAGCTATACGAAGCGTATGCGAATGTCGATGACATGATGGTGCTTTGTGAAAACCTGTTTTATCATTGTGCAAAAAAGCTTGTCGGAACTGGCGACATCAGTTATCAGGGTGCGTCTGTGAATTTGTCACCGCCGTGGCAAAGGCTGTCGATGCTCGATGCCGTCAAACAATACACCGGTGCCGATTTTTCTGCCTGTACGGATGAGCAGGCGGCTGCGCTGGCGAAGAAAATAGGGCTGGAGCCCGAAGATAACCAGACGCGCGGTGCGCTTTTATATGCGGCCTTTGAAGTGTTTGTGGAGGACAAGCTGATACAGCCCACGTTCATCACCGGCTATCCGGTTGAAGTATCTCCGCTGGCTAAAAAGCAGCCGGAGGCGCCGTGGCTGACCGAGCGCTTTGAGCTTTTCATCACCGGACGTGAGCTGGCAAATGCATTCTCTGAGATCAACGACCCTTGTGATCAGCGTGAGCGTTTTGCCGAGCAAGCCCGGCAGCGCACACAAGGCAACGAGGAAGCGCACGTGATGGACGAAGATTTTATCAATGCGCTTGAATACGGCATGCCCCCAACGGGCGGCATGGGTATCGGTATCGACCGTATGGTGATGCTGCTGACCGACAGCGCATCGATACGGGACGTCATTCTATTCCCCACAATGAAGCCAAAAACCAGTGAATGACAGCCTTAATGGCTTTCATATATATTTAAAAGGCGTCCGGGCGAAAAGCATCGTCCGGATGTTTTCTTTTATGCATCCGAATGTCAGTGAATATCGGAAAACTCCATCAGTATTCTTGATTCAACGTCCAGGCTATACGTCTCTGCAACTTTTGTGGGCAATTTTTCGATGACGGGCAGCTTAACGAAAAATTCACTGCCTTTTTGCAGCTCGCTTTGAAACCAAATATGCCCGCCAAGAAGCGCCACCAATGATTTGGACAGTGCCAGGCCGATGCCGCACCCCTCGTTTTTTCGGGTCAATGAGTTATCGACCTGCAAGAAGCGGTCAAACACCACATCAGTTTTATCCTCTGGAATACCCTCGCCGCTATCCTTTACCGACAATACAACGTGGCTTTGAGACCGATAGCACTTGACTTTGATTTGAGCGCCTTTCGGTGAATTCTTTATGGCGTTGGATAGTAGATTGAGAATGATTCTTTCCAATAACAGTGGGTCCGATGACAAAAAAAGCGATTGGACATTGCTGCTGTATGCAATTTTTATCCCTTTGTATGTTGTAAACCCTCGCACAGACGCAATCAGTTGCTTGATAAAGCAGACGATATCTATGGTTTCCCACTTTGGTTTAAAAAAGCCCGCATCAATCTTGGCAATATCCAGAAAATTGTTTGCCATTTTGCTTAGCCTGAGCACATTTTGCTTGATCATAGCCGTTTTGCTTGATATTGAGGCAAGGTCTGGTTTTTCGTGTTTGAGTTGCTGTTCTGTTATCTCAATAGCAAGCAATAGCACAGAGATGGGCGTGCGAAACTCATGTGACAGATTAACAAAAAAATCTGTGATGAGCTTGTTCTTCTGCTCCAGTTCCTCTGCGGTTTTTCTCAGCCGCTGTTCGGCCAGCTTTCTGTCTGTGATATCGATCGTGGCACCATAAACCTTATAGGGGCACCCGTTTTGATCATAGGTGACCTTGCCTTGTGATAAAACCCAGATATAACCGCTGTCGACTGTTTTCATCCTGTATTCAATTTTGCATTTTTGTTTCTTCCTCTCAAAAATATCCTGCCGATGCTTTAAGACTCTTTGCCTGTCCTCTGGATGAATCAGGGCATCGACAAAATCTATCAACTGGACAGTTGGAATATTCTGCGCACCCATGCGTTTGATCCATTGAGCGGAATATTCGATCGTCCTTTTTTGCAGATCAACGATATAGCAGCCTTCCGCAAAGCCGTCGAGTATTTCAAGATACTCCTCTTCGTTTTGTCGAAGCACCTCTGCTTCTTTTTTTAGTTCCGCATTGCGTCTGGCTTCTTCCTCTGCATTTTTTCTGTCCGTGATATCCGAAGAGAACATTGCCAAATAAGAGATCTGTCCATCAGCTATCACGGGATACATTTTTGTTGAAACCCATGCACCATCTATATAATACTCGAAGTTTTCTGACTGGCCGGTATGCAATACCCTTTGAACCCTTTCGAGCCTGTGGGCGTATATTTTGTTATATCGCTCTTTCGACAGCAGCGATTTAATATTCTTGCCAGTTGCATATTCTACAGTGGTTCCAAGCTTATCGGCAAAATTTGAATTGATGCTCAGTATGGTGCCGTCTTTATCAAACATGCCGATGGCATCGCTTGTGGAATCGAGTATCAGCCTGTAACGCTCATTCGCTAGCTTGAGCTGCATCTCTGCCCGCTGCTTTTGATGTTCTGTTTTGGCTTTCTCGATTGCGCGAAGAACGGCGCAGGAAATACGGTTGATTCTTTTCTTTGATATGTAATCTGCAGCGCCTTGTTTGAGCATCTTTACAGCATGCTCTTCTCCAATATAATCGGCAACGCAAATAAAAGGCGTATTAGGACAAAGCTGCTGTACTTTTTTAAGAGCTGAATAAGCATCGAAACCGTTTGTAGAATAGTTTGACAATACGACATCATACCTATTGTTATTCAAATGTTTTATAAACGCGTTCTCTGATTTGGCAATATCGATATGGACACGACAATTGAGTTCGCCGATCAGTTTATTTTGAACAATCCTTATTTTTTCGCTTGAGTCATCCAGATAAAGCACAGAAATCTTGTCAATAAATCTCATTATCAAAAACCCCGAAGTAAGCTTATCTTGATGTTAAGTGTATTGTCATGCCATTTTATCATGCTTTCCAATAAAACTGATTATTTCGACATAATTCGTCATAGCATTGTGCGTTTAGAAAATGGAAGGCCCCATATGCGGGGCCTCAATCAAAATTCAGCAGCTTTGCGGTTATCTGTTGTTCTGATTGTTTTGCCGGTTGTTCTGGTTCTGCCGGTTGTTCTGGTTCTGTCTGTTGTTTTGGTTCTGCCGGTTATTTTGATTCTGCCGGTTGTTCTGGTTCCGATTGTTCTGATTGTTGCAATCATTTTGACAATTGTTGTTGTCCATTGTTTCTGCTCCTTTTTACAGATTGATATGTTTATTGTTTCTGATAGCAGGGCATCATATTCAAAGATTTGATAGCAATGATTGCTTTGGAGAGTGAATACGCATATTAATTTATAATGGCAAAATCAAAACAATGGCCAAACAAGACTATGATAGCGGCTGTGTATTGATTGCCGATCAAAAAATTCAAAAGATTTCAAAAATCATAAATCCGGAACAGAATTCAGATGACACAATAATCGATGCCAAAGGAGGCTGGGTATTGCCGGGGCTCATTGACGCGCATAGTCATATTGGTATTTCAGAAGAAAAAACCGGAGAAGCGGGCGATGACTGCAATGAAACAACGCATCCGCTTACCCCACAGCTCAAAGCAGTGGATGCCATAAATCCCATGGATGCGGCTTTTCACAACGCCATTAAGGCCGGCATCACGTCTGTAATGGTGGGCCCGGGAAGCGCCAATGTTGTCGGCGGTCAGTTTGTTTTCATCAAAACAAGCGGGCGTTGCATTGATGAAATGGTGGTGCTCGAACCCGCCGCGATGAAAGTGGCTTTTGGTGAAAACCCCAAAAAGAATTATGGCAGCAATAATATGATGCCATCTACGCGTATGTCAATTGGCTCGATGCTGCGCGAGGAGCTATTTTGCGCAAAACAGTATGCCGAAAAAAAACAAGCGGCCCAAGAAGGCGGTGAGGCATTTGAAGAGGATTTCCGTATGGAATGCTGGCTGCCTGTGATGCACAAACAAATCCCGCTCAAAGCCCATGTGCACAGGGCTGATGATATATTAACAGCCATACGAATCGCGACTTTATTCGATATCAATATCACACTCGATCACTGTACCGAAGGGCATCTGGTGGCCAAAGCCATCAAGGATTCAGGCTTTCCTGCTATCGTTGGGCCCAATCTGGCATCCAGGAATAAAATCGAAGTGCAGTTCAGTGATTTTAAAACAGCAGGCCTGTTGAATCAGGAAGGCATTAAGATTGCGATCACAACAGATCACCCCGTGTCACTCATACAATATCTGCCTTTGTGCGCAGGGCTTGCAGCAAAAGAAGGGCTCGGCATTGAAGAGGGATTAAAAGCGATAACGATAAACGCCGCGCGCATATGCAATGTCGCAAACCGTGTGGGCAGTATCGAAGAAGGCAAGGATGCCGACATTGCGATATTTGATGCCAATCCGATGAATACTTTCACACGGTGCTTATATACCATTATTGACGGCCAAATTGTCTATGATGCGCAAAACAATTAGCAACCTTTTTTTATCATTCATATCATTTTTTATTTGTTATTGAGACTTTACGATACAGCCCATAAGGGTATATAATGTTGAAAATGAGAGGATGATCTTCTATTTTAATAGATTGTTGAGGTTGATGATGGAGAATACAAAAAAGGACGATCAAATCATACTGGTCAATATCGTGGAAGCCATCGTCAGAGATAAAGCAAGCAAATTGATCAAAACCATCGATATGTGCCAATGCGAGACGTGTTATCTGAATGCATGTGCCATTGTGCTCAATGCAATGGACCCGCTTTATGTGACCACAAAAAAAGGCGCACTGTTATCGCGCATCAATACCGCGCACTACACGTATCAAACTGATTTGACTGTGGAAATCGTCAAAGCCTTGATGCTTGTGAAAGAAAAACCGCGTCATTCATAACAAAAAAGCACATGAGTTGCGTTTTGACATATGAATAAGCCGGCACATTTTATCTTCTTTGCTTGAAACGGAACAATAATGCATAAATCATCGTCTAAATACAGACAGTGCTGATAAAGCTTTTTTAACATGTTGTAAAAGCTGCTTTAGGGGTCTGGTCATTATTTTTCAGGAATGATACAATTGCGGCGAATCATAAATACACGAAGCAAGCTGTATAATTTGAAGATAAAAGATACAATCAGGAGTGAAACGTGAAGAAATCGTTAACAAAAAAAGATGTGAAGCCGGGCTATGACCGTTCTGGTTTTGAGGATCTTGACGATGCAACGGATGCGGGTGCAGATGATGTGATGCAAGCACCCGATTCAAAGAAGCAAAGAAAACCATGGAGCCTGAAGAAAAAAATATTGCTGGTGAGTCTTGCTGTTGTTTTTGCGGCTTTGTTTGGCGTTGGCGCTTACGCGCTGTCCATTTGGTCAAACCCCATGGGTGAGTTCAAATCGATTGCAGAGCAAGTGACGCCGAATCACACAGAATTGCCGCCGCAAGTGTTTGACCCCGAGGAACCTGAGCCGACGATTAACCCTTATGACGAGCTTGTATCAAAGGCTGATTTTAGCATGCTGACAGATATCGTCAACATCATGCTGATAGGCGTCGATTATGCGGAAGAGCGTGAAACATGGCGCGGCAAAAAGGATTTTCACGCAGACGTGATGATCGTGCTGGCCATCAACACGAAAACGAACAAGGTGGACATGATTTCGTTGCCGCGTGATACCTATGCGAATATCCCGGGTGTGAGCGGCATATACAAATTGAACGCGTCCATCGATTGCGGCGGCGGATGGCCGACAGAATCTGGATTTAAAAAGGTTTGCGAATCGGCATCGTGGATGCTTGGCGGTATGCCTGTTGATTACTATTATGCCGTGGATATGAACGCTGTCAAAGCCTTGGTTGATCAAGTCGGCGGCATTGACTTTGAAGTCGAGTTTGATTATAAGCTGCAGGGCCGCTCGTATACAGCCGGTTTGCAGCATCTTGACGGCCAGGGGGTGCTCGATTATCTGCGTGTGAGAAAGAATATACCAGCCCAGCATCAAGGAGATTTGCGGCGTATCAATCGCCAGAAGGCTGTTCTCATTAAAATTTTCGAAAAGGTCAAAAGCTCTGACTTGATTTTCCGCTTGCCTGAAATGCTCGATTCGTTTGAGGGCAATTATTTCACGAATACAACCTTTGGTCAAACAGCAGGGCTGGCGGCCTTCTTCTATAAAATCAACAGCGAAGATATTTCCATGCATTCGATGGACGGTGCAACACGCAATATATTCAATTGGAATTTTGTATTGACGAATCAAAAGAAACGCGTCGATATTATTGAAAGCGTTTATGGTGTGAAGGTCAGCCAGTACACTGAATTCACTGCCGAAAGAGCAACGTTCTTATGGGAATCGATGCAGGCAGAAGTGATTATCCCATTGTCCAGAGATGTGCTCAATAAAGTAAAGCATATACTGGACGCCGATGCGTTACAGCCCGTGCAGCCAGCGCCGCAGCCAGCGCCGCTGCCTGATCCCGATGCACCGCCTGATGCGCCGCCGCCGACGCCGCCGCCGATACCAGAGCCGCCACCGGGTGGATGGCGTAAATATGCCGATACAGATGCTGTTTGGCAGCGGTATCATTCGGCTGAAGCACAGTATTCGGCGCTTGTGTCTTGGAGCAAAAAGTATGTGTCAAAAGACAACACAACGGCGTATCAGCAAACCAATATGCAGCTTAAAACCGATGTCGAGGCTTTTTGTGCGATGTTTTCGATTCCGCTGCCTGACTGGAAGGTTAAATACGAAAAAGAAAGCAATCAGATATTGGTGGACTTCAACTAAAAGATTATGGAAAAAAAGTAACGTGTTAAAGGCACAAGATGATACGTCTTGTGCCTTTTGCGTCTGTATGAATCTGGGTTTAAGACTTTAACTTATTCCATCAGTTCGCCAAAGTTTAAGTCTCCAAACAATTCCGATAAATTAGCCTGTTCAACTTTATTTCTTGTATAAATTGAGCCATCAATGCTCAACTTTCCGTCTTTGACAGTGAAGGGGGACGTCGTCTTTTCTCCCATAAAATCTATCGTAATCTGTCCTTCGGATTTGGTGTCTTCAAATGTATAGGTTCCGCTGATCTTAAACCCCATTGCTTCCATTTCGCATGTACCGTCTGACTTAAAATCAATCGTGCCGGCCACGCCAGTCTCTTCATACCATAGCCCCGCAATGCTCGACGCAGCACCGCATCCGGCGGCGGCCATCACAACCAATACGACCAGCACAAGAATTGCAACTGTTTGCTTCATTACATTAAGCCTCCTATAAAAGATAATTGTTTTAATATGTCATATTACCATTAATAGCTTTGCATTTCAACCAAAAGCATAATGAAATTGTAATTATGTGCTTTTCTTTATGCGAAATGCTCGCAGTGCAAATTATAAGGACTGTATGATTTGCTGTGTCAATATGTTAAGCTTTTGATTTTTGCTAAACGCTTGTGCCGCGATATTGGTTGTGAGCACAACACAATTATGATATGATTGATTCTGAGAAAACGAGGTGAATGATTTGTCGCCAACATGGAGTGTCGTGCTTCGGTTTACATGGTTTTTATTATCAAGGCTCTTTCTTGTTTGTTGTGTGATCGGCCTTGTTTTGCTTTCTTTTTACGCCGCGATGGACTATATGAATGTTCAGGTTTTAACGAAGGACGGTTTGAATTTAAGAGCAGATGTCATCATCAAGGGAGACGACCCCACGCCGCTTTCACGCATGTTCACCAAGAATTTTCTCGATAATGACGTGCTGCTCTATTCCGATGCCTATCGCCCATATATTGTATCGAGTTACGACTACAAAGCGCATATCGATTTTGCGCTGATATGGCCATGGCAAAATGCTGTGACGCTGCGTGTGAGTGAGCAGGTATCAAAAATCAGGGCTGAGCTTTTTGTGATGACGGAAAGCGGCCTTGGCTTATCCGAAACAGCACCGGAATGGGATAACGCCATCTATGATGTAACGCTTATGCGTTATGAGGACAATTGGCGTATCGTTTCCATGGAGTTGGTGGAGCTTTTACCCAAGCCCTCCCCTACACCGACACCGATCCCCACGCCAACACCAACGCTGACACCAACACCATCGCCAATTGACACTGCGGATATAATCGAAGACTGATGGCTGCCAAAGTATACCTAGCGCCAATGGCGGGCATTACCGACACGGCTTTTCGCCAAGTGTGTATTGAGCAGGGCGCGCATTTCACCTATACCGAAATGATCAGCGCAAAAGGCCTCAAGTATGGCTCGGCCAAAACGGCTTCCTTAATCTCTTTTGCGGCTAACGAGAAATCACTTGGCGTACAGCTGTTTGCCAGCGATATAGCAGCGCTGCAAAAGAGCATCGAAATGCTTTGCGTGGCCTATGAAAACCGCATAGCGCTGTTTGATATCAATATGGGCTGTCCTGCGCCAAAAATCACAGCAAACGGTGAGGGCTGCGCGCTGATGAAAAACCCCGCTCTCGCAGAAAAGCTTATCAAAGCGGCTGTTGCAGCTTCGCCGATACCCGTTACGGTTAAGTTTCGAAAAGGCTGGGATGAGCAAAGCGTTAATGCCGTCTCGTTTGCAAAAATGGCTGAGCAGGCCGGTGCCAGTGCGGTTGCTGTGCATGGTCGCACACGCGAGCAGTTCTACAGCGGCCGCGCAGATATGCGCATAATCCAGCAGGTCAAAGAAGCGGTACGTATACCCGTCATCGGAAACGGCGATATTTTTGGTGCGCAAGATGCTGCCAATATGCTGCAAAAAACCGGCTGTGATGCTGTTATGGTTGCACGGGGCGCGCTAGGCAATCCCTTTATATTTCATGACATACGCCGTTTTCTTGATTCGGGCAAATTACAGCCAGTGGTTACACACAAGCAAAAAGCGAACATGCTGCTTAGGCAAGCCAAGCTCTGCTGCGAGTATAAAGGTGAAGCGATGGCCATGCGTCAAATGCGCAAGCATGCAGCTTGGTATTTAAAGGCCATGCCGGGCGCATCTAAGCTGAGAGAAAAGGCTGTGAGGCTCTCAACGCTGAATGATTTGCAGCGGCTGATAGAGTCTCTTCTATAATAGATGAGGGCAGGGTATCATACACTGATTGTATAAGGGTATTGCACTGCTCGCGTAGTTGTGATAATGTATAATACGTAGAAAGGTGACAATGACGTCAACAAGGCTTTTTGCCGTGTTGGCGTCTTTTTTATACAATAATTTATTGAGCTTGGAGGGAATATCAATGCCGGAGATTTCACCAGAGGTGGCCCTGAATAACGTCTGGATTCTGCTTTGTGCGGCACTCGTGTTCTTGATGCATGCCGGTTTTGCTTGCGTTGAAGCAGGCATGACGCAATCGAAAAACACCGTCAACATCATCATGAAAAATTTCATGACAATCGCGATTGGTGCGTTGTCATATTACATCATCGGATATTCACTGATGTATGGCACAGATGTCTTGGGTGTTGTCGGTATGCCCTTTATCGGCATTCTGGGAGATGCCTTTGTGACTGATGCTGAGGGCGCAAGCATGCTGAGCTTGAATATTTTCTGGTTTTTCCAGGCCGTTTTTGCGGCCACATGTGCCACGATCGTATCAGGTGCCATAGCCGAACGCATGAAGTTTGGCGTGTATTTGGGTTTTTGCATCGTGATGTGTACGGTGATTTATCCGGTGACGGGACATTGGATTTGGGGCGATGGCTGGCTTGCCGGGCTCGGATTTACCGATTTTGCGGGCTCAATGGCGGTTCATGGCGTTGGCGGCTTCGCGGCGGTCATCGGAGCTCAGCTTGTGGGTGCGCGCGCCGGAAAATACCCGCACCGCAAAGCTGTCCGCACAATTCCGGGACACAGCGTTCCGCTTGGTGCGCTTGGCGTTTTGCTGCTTTGGTTCGGCTGGTTTGGGTTCAATTGCGGCAGCGGCTTGGCGGCAACGGAAGATATCGGTCTTGTTGCGACCAACACCATACTTGCGGGCGCGGCGGGGGCTGTATCCGCTATGGGTGTTAGCTTTCTGCGCGGCTATCACCGAACGGATGTGGGGCTTACGCTCAACGGCTGCCTTGCCGGATTGGTGGGCATCACGGCCGGTTGTGCTTTCGTGGAGCCATGGGCGGCGATTGTGATCGGCATTCTTTCGGGCTTGATTATGAGCATAGCCGTGTATCAGATCGATAACAGGTTCAAGATCGATGATCCCGTGGGCGCGGTATCCGTACACGGTGTAACGGGTGCTTTTGGTACGCTGTGCGTCGGCTTGTTTGCGACGGGAGACGGCTTGCTGTCGGGCGGCGGGGCTTCGCTGCTGCTGGTACAGCTTGCGGGTATTGTTGCGTGCGGCGCATACGCCATGCTGATCAGCTTCATTTATTTCTCAATCGTCAAGAAGGCTGTTGGCTTGCGCGTGAAAAATGAGGATGAGGTTAAGGGCCTCGACAGTGCCGAGCATGGCTGTTCGGCATACAACGCGACCGGCATACTGGATATATAAAGCGATGTATATATAAAAAACATATAAAAGGAGTGTTAGAAAAATGGCAAACAAGTTGACAAACAAAGACGTTATAAGACTGGTTGAGGAAAACGATGTTAAATTCATCAGGCTGCAGTTTACTGATGTGTTCGGCATTTTGAAGAACGTAGCCATTACCTCAAGACAGCTTGAAAAGGTGCTCGCAGAAGGCTGTATGTTTGATGGTTCTTCCATTGACGGTTTTGTGCGCATCGAGGAATCGGATATGCTGCTAAAGCCTGATGTCGATACATTCTCGATATTCCCATGGCGTCCGCAGCAGGGCAAGGTGGCACGTTTGATCTGCGACGTTTACACCACAGACGGCCAGCCTTACAGCGGCTGCCCAAGAAACGTTTTAAAGAAAGTGCTTTCGCAGGCAGCCGATATGGGATACACGATGAATGTGGGTCCCGAGTGCGAATTCTTCCTGTTTCAGACAGACGCAGACGGCAAGCCAACTGTTATCACGCATGATGAGGGCGGCTACTTTGACTTGGCACCCATAGACAAAGGTGAAGATGCCCGTCGTGACATCTGTCTTGCGCTTGAAGAGATGGGCTTTGAGATTGAAGCCTCGCACCACGAGGTGGCCCAGGGCCAGCATGAGATCGACTTCAAATACGGTGATGCGCTTTCAACCGCCGATAGCATCATGACATTCAAAATCGTTGTCAAGAGCATTGCGGCACGGCACAATCTGTATGCCACATTTATGCCAAAGCCCATTTTCGGCATCAACGGCAGCGGCATGCATACCAATCAGTCTTTGTGCACAAAGAACGGCAACGCGTTCTATGACAAGAACGGTGAGCTTGAGCTCTCGCCAATCGCTTACAACTATATCGCGGGCATTATTGAGCATATCAAGTCGATCGTCGCTGTGACAAACCCGACAGTCAACTCCTTCAAGCGCCTTGTTCCGGGCTATGAAGCACCTTGCTATGTGGCATGGTCAGCCAAAAACAGAAGCCCGCTGATCCGTATTCCCGCGTCTAGAGGCGCAGGCACAAGGGTTGAAGTGCGTTCTCCCGATCCGACGTGCAACCCGTATCTATCGATTGCATTAATGCTTGCGGCCGGTCTTGACGGTATTAAAAAAGGCCTGACGCCGCCGGCGGCTGTCAACAGAAACATATTCAGAATGACGGATTGCGAAATGGAGCAGTGCGGCGTATCCAGCTTGCCGGGCAATCTGTATGACGCGCTGCAGCTGTATAAAAGCAGCGAGCTGGTAAAAGAGACGCTTGGCGATCACATCTTCAAGATTTATGCGGAATTCAAGACGAAGGAGTGGGATGAGTTCAGAACACATGTGCATCCGTGGGAGATCAAGCAGTACCTAACCAGATACTAAAAATATCAATCAAATTCGGTTTCCTTGTCAGGCTTTGTGTCCGCATGTGCAAATGCGCTGTGGGCATAAAGCCTTTTTTGTGGCTGCGTGCCATGGGCGTGGCCTTTTGCCGATAAAAAAGCCAAAAAGCCTTGACGTTTCCGCAAAAGCTTTTTGGCTATAGTATGTTATTGGTGGTGGTGCAAATTTAATTGATCTTGAGTGCATTATACACCAAAGATAAATGGATGTCAAACAAATGTAACAAAATAGACATAAAATTTTTGCATTTGTAATGACCAGTTCATGGATAGGTACCGAAAATGCTGATTCTAAGGCGCATTTGGCTAGTGCTCTGTTAACTCTAATCCTATAATTATTGCCGGTTTGCTTTCCGCAATACTGCGTTATCGTCAATCGCCATACAACCAGTATGGCTCAATCCTCTGCCTTGTCTTGCGAAAAGCATCCTCGTCAAATATCTTAAAGTTTTAGAATTAACAGAGCACTAGAATCAGCCACTTGTTGTGGTATAATAAAAACATGGAATACAATGTGACATCACCCAAGGTGCTCAGCGAGCTGATGGATAAGTACGGCATCGCGCCGCTCAAGCGCTTTGGACAGAATTTTCTGATAGACGGCAATATCGCAGACAATATTGCTGCCGCATCTGTACCGGAAGGTGCCTGTGTGCTCGAAATTGGCCCCGGGCTTGGAGCGCTGACGCAGCGGCTGCTCAAGCGGGCGCGAAGACTTGCCGCTTATGAAATTGATGCGGGATTATGTGCCGCGCTGCGCGATATGTTTGCGGATGCGCCTTATTTCACATTGCATCACACCGATTTTTTAAAAGCAGATATTGAAGCGGATCTGGGCAGCCTTTTTGGAGATACGCCCATTTATGTATCGGCCAATCTGCCGTATTACATCACTTCACCGTGCATATTCAAGCTTCTCGAATCGCCGCTTGATATCAAAATGATGACAATGATGGTGCAAAAAGAGGTGGCAGACCGCATTTGCACCAAGGCGGGCAGCAGCGATTATGGTGCGCTGAGCGCCGTGGTGGGCTTTTATGCACAGCCCAAGCTGCTGATGCGTGTTTCGGCATCATGCTTTTATCCAAAACCGGATGTGGCCTCTGCCGTTGTTCAGCTCAAAACAAAACCGATGTGCGGCAAAGATGCATCTGCCTATCAAAAAACCGTCAAAGCGCTTTTTCATATGCGCCGAAAGACGGTAAAGAGCAATTTGCGGCAGTCGCTTGATCTTGATATGCAGCAAGCAACCGATATACTGAGCGATGCTCAAATTGATCAGAACGCGCGCGCTGAGATGCTGGATGTCGATGCATTTGAGCGCATCAGTGTGGCGTTGAAAAACAAAGGCGGCTTTGTATAATAAAAGAGGCCTTGCAGCCTCGTTTGGTTTTGCTTTGATTAGGCGTTCGATTTGATATGCGCAATCAACGGTTCCAGATATTTTTTATCCGTCCAATCCTCAACGCTGTCCAAGTTTGTTAAGATAGAGGCCTCTGAGGGCTCAAGCGTCTCGGGATCCTTTTTGGACACCATCTTTTTAAACATATTCATAATCATTTTATCCATGCCCTTCATCTTATCCAGATTCAGCGCACCTCGGCAGTAGAAAAGCTCATATTTATTGAGATCATCGCTCATGTTCTTTTGCCGCAGCCCTTTTAAGTTGGCCTCATCATCAGGCGCTGCGCCCACGGCAAAGCAGATCACGCGCTTTGCTTTGAGCTTGTCGGTATTGTTTTTGATCAGTGAAAGGCCCTTGATACCGGAGGCGTAAACGCTGCCGCCGAATATGATGGTGTCATAATCGGCAAGGCGTTTGGCGTCAAACTTCTTTTTGTCTATGGCCTCACAATGAAGCTCTTCCGCCAGCCATTCGGCATACTTTTGTGTTGCACCATATTTGGACTGATAAATCACTACTGATTTTTCCATACCTGTTTCTCCTTTATTAAACATTAGATGAATCGGTTTTTGCTCTGGTTGCGTGGCGGATACAGCGCACTGCATCGTCCACCAGCATCACCACGAACGCCACGAGCAGCATTGCCCAGAAACCCGCCGTGAGACTGCCGCCCAGTATGCCGTTGGCAATCACAAGAGAGAGCAGGTTGGCAAAAACGCTTGCAATACCCAATGTGATAAAGTTCAGTGGCAGCGCGATGGTGACAAGCAGCGGCCGTATCAGCGTATTGACGGCGGCCAGCACCAGTGCGGCCACAATCATTGATTCGGCAGATCCGGGCAGAAGATTGATAACCACAGCTAGAAGCAACACACAGTAATACAGCACGGCTTTGATCATATAACGCGATAAGAATATCATAACAGTCACCTCAACAATAGACGGACACGGACGTTGGCCTCGGGCGATTTGACATCGACATTGACCAAATCAAACGGGCCGTATTCCCGGATGAGCGCTGCGATATTTTCAAGAAAAACCACAGCCCCCCATACCTTTTTACTCACAAAACGGAAAAGACACAGTATATCGGCATACCCTTCGATCACCTCGGCCATGCATCGCAATGGGAACAGCACCACGAAGGGAAACCAGCCGATTTGAACGACAGCAACAGCAAAGCTGTTCTTTTTAGTCGACATAGACTTTTACCGTTGCACCTTTCTCCTCGGTACCTGTTTCCACATTAACAAGCTCCTCGGTTAACTCGCCGCTTTCAAACATGGCGATCAACTCTTTGAGATCGATGGCATCAAGATCAATACCTTCGTCCGCGAGCTCTTTTTTGACATCCTTGGGCATCAGCGAAACCAGCCCCACGGCCTTTTTCGCGAGCGACAACGGTACGTTGACATTCACTTTTGCCTGCTCTTTTTTGTCGGGGTCGTTGACATTGACGCGAACGCGCAGCATCGAGTTCTTTTTGTTTTGGTCGGGCACGCTTGTCTGTGGCTTCATTGCGGAGATTAGCTGCTCGCCTTGCTCAGGCGTCAGCTTGCCTTCCTTAACCATTTCCAACACTTTTAATGTTTCTTCATTCATTTTGCCTTCCTCGTTTCTAATTTAAATTTTTTAATTGCTCAGCTGCCTCATCGGCAGTGATTTCACCGGTATCGAGTCGGTTGAGAATATTGCGGCGCTCTTCTTTGATATCCAGCATTGAGACGGTGCTTATAAGACCCAACCTGTCTAGCACGGCATCAAGACGGCCCCTGACGGTGGGATATGATATGCCAAGCTCTTTTTCCACATCCTTGATGCTGCCGCGGCATTTTAAAAACGTCAGCACGAAAGCGGTTTCGGTGTCGTCCAAGCTGCAAAAATCGCAGCCGGTAAAGTGGCCGCCAAGCGCGCTTTCGCATTTTTGACATGTCAGCGCTGTGATTTCGTATGCGCCGCCGCAAACCGGACAGCGCGCGGGTGCCTTGTGTGTCATCGTTACAGACTCCTTGTTGAATTTATGAGATGAAAACATCATAATCATGCACTCCTCATCGTTTAACAAGGCGATCATATCATCATACATTAATAATGTCAATAGTAAAATTAAAATAATTAATGAAGATATTAAATATATTAATATAAACGCGAATTGAGATAATGATATGATTGCGAGTTGCAGGAAAATAAAAAAAGTTACATAGTCAATAATCGAGTGTTTCTAATATACATTATACTTCTATATGCAGCGAGTATGAGAATTGGGCTGCTGATGCACGCAAAAAATACGGAACCTACACATAGACGATAAAGGCCTATTGCAATATAATGATATTAACAGAACCATAAGAGCGGTGCAAAATGGACGATATCAATGAGACAATTGTAAAAAGGCTGCTTGCGCTGGGCGCTGATCTGGTGGGCATTGGGGATTTGACACAATTAAACGTTCATTATCCGGTCGGTATAGCCATTGCTGTCAAGTATCCAAAAGAAGTCATCAGGCAAATTCATGATCTGCCAACAAAGCGATACCATCAGCATTATGAACGCATCAACAAAGAGCTTGAGCAGATTGCCAACAGCGCAGTACAGGATTTGAACGCACACGGGTATCAAGCCATGTGCCAAACGGCCACCTATGATGATACGGTGGTTCCCCACAAAACAGTGGCCACCTGCGCAGGGCTTGGATGGATAGGCAAGTGTGCCTTGTTGGTTACAAAACAATATGGTTCAATGGTGCGCTTGATCAGCGTGCTGACGGATGCGCCGCTGATATGTGCAAAGCCCATAGAACAATCATACTGCGGGCGTTGTACCGCATGCGTGCAGGCCTGCCCCGGCGGCGCGGTCAAAGGCGCAAATTGGACGCCGTCAACGCAACGCGAGGATATATTCGATCATGACAGCTGCAGACAGACGGCCAGAAAACGTGCGATGCAAGGGATTGGCGTTGATATTACGCTATGCGGCAAATGCATCGAGATATGCCCATATACGCAGAACTATTTGAACAATCCGCTCTGATAAAGTTTATGCTCATGTTGAGGATAAACTCTTCACGTGCCCATAGGGCATAGGCAACCCATGCACGCGGCTATCGCCGTGCTTTCAACAGAATCGAACAGCCAGTGGAATGTGTGTTCATAATATATATAGAAGAAATAAGTATCACGGCTGCTCAGCCAAATTAAGTACCATTTTTGCGAAAGCGGCAAATGAATAGCAGCAGCTGAGATTGACTAGCCGATACATTTGTCTATGAATATATCAGAATCAATAATTTTTTAACGATTTTATTGAATGGTATTATTAAACAAATGCACTTTTATATCGCCCTGAAAGCGTAATAAAGAGCTTTATATCGGGCTTTTGCGCAATCGTAATATTATTTCCCGCAAGGCGCACAAAAGCGTTGACAATTGGATATGTGTTTGATACTATAC
>OBJA01000477.1_pt1 | contig 34959 bp, 31 predicted proteins | sample 1519751 | NCBI WGS metagenome assembly OBJA01 (sample SAMEA3881238, study PRJEB22517) | soil metagenome | biome: lake sediment; feature: soda lake sediment; material: sediment, water from around vicinity | place: India | collected 2013-12-23 | depth 3 m
AAGAAGTGAGATTAAATATTTATATGATTATTAAGATTACGCAGGTTCAGTAATCGGGTTAGAAGTCGGAATTCAGAATTCAGAATTCAGGAGTCAGAAGTTGGAACAGTTGAGAATGCCTTTGTGGGAAGGAGAACGGGTTCTCTCGCAAAGGCGCAAAGAGGCAAAGGGTGGGAGTGGGATATTTAAGAAATTGATTAATATATATTCTTAGCGATTTTGGCGAGAAAATAAGACCCCAGAGGCTTGGGAGAAGGCCTTTGTGGGAGAACAAAAGGCGTCCTTGAATCGACGCATAACTGTTCCAGAGCATTCTGAATACTGGCTCCTGTTTTCTGACTCCTATCTTGCTGTATCAACTTAATCATAAATATTTAAGTAGTCGGCCACGTCAACAACCGTTGACGCAAGCGAAGGTATGAAAATCTTAAGTTGACGTGGACGACATAGGGTATTTTCTAAGTAGTCGGCCGCCGCATTTACGACTTGCCACTCGCTACCCGTCACTCGTAACTGTTTCTAGGTCGTTCTCCCAAAACCTTACGTTAAAATTACGTAACAGGAAGGAATTAATTCCTCAAAGTCGAATAGAAAATATGGGCAAGTAAGGAATTATTTTTTTTCACCCCACGGGACAAAATAGTATTTCATGGGACAAAAAATGACCAGCAAAGGCGATGACCATGGATAAACTCGTGTCCCTCCAACAAAAGATCGCGCCGGAGATGGCTTCGTTAATCCTCTCCCGCTATCAGGTGCTGCGTTCCGTCTATTATTTGCAGCCGATAGGCCGCCGGGCGCTGGCTGACCACCTGCAAGACCAGGAACGGAAGATCCGCAATGAAGTGGAATTCCTCCGGGAGCAGGATTGGATCGTGATGGGCGGTAAGGGGATGCAGGTAACGCCTGCAGGGGAGGTCATCCTTCACGAACTGGAGGACTACATCCGGATCTTGCAGGGTCTTTCGATGTTGGAAGAAGAGATCGCCGAACGTCTCCAGATCCAAAAAGTGATTGTGGTGGCGGGAAATAGCGATGAGGATGAAGCCGTCAAAAAAGAGTTGGCCCGCATCACAGCAGCTTACTTGCGGGAACGATTGCATGATGGTTCCATCTTGGCAGTCACAGGGGGTACCACCCTGGCCGAAGTGGCAGCGGCTTTGCGTCCCACGGAGCGACGGCGGGAGATCACCGTTGTACCGGCACGAGGCGGCCTTGGTGAAGAGGTGGAGATCCAGGCGAATACGATTGCAGCCGCCATCGCCAAAGGACTTGGAGCTTCCTATCGCCTGTTGCACGTGCCTGATGCTTTAAGCCCGGAAACCATTCAGTCTATCTTGGCCGAGCCCAAGATCCGAGTGCTTCTGGAGTTACTGCGTCGCGCCGATATCGTCCTTCACGGCATCGGTGTGGCGGAAGAGATGGCGCTCCGTCGCGGAATGGATCCGGTGGACGTGGCGGCGATCAGCCGCAATGGAGCGACTGGAGAAGCATTTGGCTACTATTTTGACCTCAAGGGACGTGTGGTCTACTCCACGACCAGTGTGGGGTTGCAATTGGAAGAGCTTCCTGAGATCGGGGAGGTCGTAGCTATCGGCGGCGGCAAGTCAAAGGCCCCGGCTGCAGCAGCAGTCCTCTCCTGCAAAATGCAGGATGTCTTTATCACCGATGAAGGGCTGGCCCGCGAGCTTGTGCAGATCCTTCCCAAAGTCGAGGATATGGGTAAATAGTGGCGAGTGGCGAGAACCTAACCCCCTAGTCCCCTTCCCTGTCAGGGAAGGGGGAATACCAAATACATATAACGAACAAAGGCTTTAGGTTACCCTCCCCTTTAGGGGAGGGCGAGGGAGAGGTCAAATCCCTATGCGTGTCAAGGTCTAAAAACCTAAGATAAATTAAGAGGAGGAGTTATTCTATGGTTAAGGTTGGTATCAATGGTTTTGGTCGAATCGGTCGTCTGGTCTTCAATGCATTGGTGGAGAAGGGTCTTCTCGGCAAAGAGGTTGACGTGGTTGCCGTCGTGGATATTAGCACCGATGCTCAATACTTCGCTTATCAGTTGAAATATGATTCCGTCCAAGGTAAGTTCAAGGGCGAAATCACCACTGAGAAGAGCAGCGCTGGTGTGGAAGCCGACGATGTTTTAGTTGTTAATGGTAATAAAGTCCGTTGCGTCATGGCAACGAAAGATCCGAGCCAACTCCCCTGGAAAGAACTGGGCGTGGACTATGTTATCGAAGCCACCGGTATCTTCACCGACAGCGAAAAGGCCAAAGGCCACATGAATGCTGGCGCGAAGAAAGTTATCATCTCTGCTCCGGGTAAAGGTGAAGTCAAGACCATCGTCATGGGCGTTAACGAGGACGAGTATGATGCAGCCAAACATGATATCGTCTCCAACGCATCCTGCACCACCAACTGTTTGGCTCCGTTGGTCCATGTCTTGCTCAAAGAGGGCATTGGTATCGAGAGTGGTTTGATGACCACCATTCACTCCTACACCGCCACCCAAAAGACGGTGGATGGTCCTTCCAAGAAGGACTGGCGGGGCGGCCGCGCTGCGGCGATCAACATCATCCCTTCCTCCACCGGTGCAGCTAAGGCCGTCGGCGAAGTGCTTCCTGTGACCAAAGGAAAGCTCACCGGCATGTCCTTCCGTGTTCCCACTCCGACGGTCTCCGTGGTGGATCTGACCTTCCGTTCCGAGAAGGATACCTCCATTGAAGAGATCGACGCATTGATGAAGAAAGCCTCCGAGACCTATATGAAGGGCGTACTGGGCTATGCCAAAGAGGAGCTCGTCTCCACCGACTTCATCCATGATGAGCGGTCTTCCATCTACGATTCCTTGGCCACCATGCAGAACAACTTGAAGGGCGAGAAACGCTTCTTCAAGATCGTCTCCTGGTACGACAACGAGTGGGGTTACTCCAACCGCGTCGTGGATCTCTTGACCTATATGATTAAAAAAGGCTGATAAAGCCGTATAAACTCGCTCCCTCTTCCTTAGAGGGAGCGGGTGTTCCGTTTTGAGAGATAATCATTTCAGAAAACTTTCTCCACCGTGTTAATCTCCGGGATTCCGGGGATGCTGATGGGAAAGGAAAAAGGAGGGTATCCCATGCCGAAAATGAACCTGAATGACATCGAAGTAAAAGGCAAACGCGTCTTTGTGCGCGTCGACTTCAATGTGCCCGTGGACGACAATGGTCAGATTACCGATGATACCCGTATCCGTGCCGCTCTACCCACCATCAAAAACCTCAGCGATCGCGGAGCGAAGGTTATTCTAGCCTCACACTTTGGCCGTCCGAAGGGCGGTCCCGATCCCAAGTATAAAATGGACGTCATGGGCCAACGCTTGCAAGAGTTGATCGGCAAGCCCGTGGTTAAGGTCGATGACTGCATCGGCGAACTCCCCGAGAAAGCCATCGCTGGCCTGCCAGAGGGTGGTATCGTTTTGTTGGAGAATGTCCGATTCTACAAAGAAGAGGAAGCCAACGATGGCGATTTCGCTAAAAAGCTAGCTAAACTGGCTGAGATCTATGTCAACGATGCTTTTGGCACAGCGCATCGGGCTCACGCATCCACCGAAGGCGTGGCGAAATATCTCCAACCGGCGGCTGCGGGCTTTTTGATGGAGAAGGAACTCTCCATCATGGGCAAAGCCATCTCCGACCCGGAACGTCCTTTCGTGGCAATCTTAGGCGGCGCAAAGGTAAAAGATAAGATCGGCGTGATTACCAACCTGTTGGATAAGGTCAATACGCTCATCATCGGCGGCGGTATGGCATATACCTTCTTGAAGGCCAAGGGCTATGAGATCGGCCGTTCCTTACTGGATGCCGATAATGTGGAATTTGCCGGCGAGATGATGAAACAAGCCGAGGCAAAGGGCGTTAAGTTGCTGCTGCCCGTCGATACTGTGGTGAGCGACAGCTTCAAGGCTCCGACCATGAGCGATACCGTGCCGGCCAATAAGATCCCTGCAGAGCTTGAGGGTGTTGATATCGGACCCGAGACCATTAAAATCTTCTCCGAAGCGATCAAGGGCGCAAAGACGGTGATCTGGAATGGTCCCATGGGCGTCTTTGAACTTCCCCAGTTTGCCGTTGGAACCAAAGCTGTGGCTCAAGCTATGGCGCAATCCGGCGCCATCACCATCGTGGGCGGCGGCGATTCTGCAGCAGCTGTTGAACAATTGGGCTTCGCCGAGAAGATGACCCATATCTCCACGGGCGGTGGTGCTTCGTTGGAGTTTCTAGAGGGTAAGGTTCTACCTGGCGTGGCTGCGCTTACCGACAAGTCTGACGGATGCTGCTGCAATTGCGGCTGCAACGGTTAAATCCCCATATGGAATGAATGACGTTGCGCCCTGACCTACCGAAACGGCCAGGGCGTATACCATATCACTTTTGAGTGTGGCAATAGAATAGGAGATGATAGAGCTTGCGTCAACCACTCATCGCAGGTAACTGGAAGATGTATAAGACGCTCTCCGAAGCGACCCAACTCGTGCAAGGGTTGGTCGGGACTGTTGGCGGAGAAAAAGAAGTGGAGGTAGCAGTCTGCCCTCCCTTTACTGCGTTGTCCACGGTGGCCGGTTTGATCAAAGATTCCTCAATCCGTCTTGGCGCCCAGAATCTTTTCTGGGAGAAAGAGGGGGCGTACACCGGTGAGGTGGCCCCGGGCATGCTGGCGGATCTGGGCTGCTATTATGTGGTTCTAGGCCACTCGGAGCGCCGAGAATACTTTGGCGAGACCGATGAGACGGTCAATAAGAAGGTTCATGCGGCTTATGCAGCAGGGATGATTCCCATCGTCTGCGTCGGCGAATCGCTGGAACAACGGAAAGCTGGAGAGACCGAACAATTGGTCACGTCGCAAACCGAAAAAGGGATGGCTGGATTATCTCCGGAGCATGCAGCGAAACTCGTGGTCGCTTATGAACCCATCTGGGCCATCGGTACGGGACTTTCCTCTGACGGTCCCGATGCCAATCACGTTATCGGCGTAATCCGTCAGACCTTAGCAAGTATGTATGGTCAGGCTGTCGCGGATCAGATCCGTATTCTTTACGGAGGTAGCGTTAAGCCGGCCAATATCAAAGAATTTATGGCTGAATCCGAGATCGATGGCGCTCTGGTTGGTGGAGCCAGCTTGGACGCGGCATCCTTTACCAGCATTGTAAAGTTTAAGTAAATCTCCCAGCCAGTTATTGGGCTAAACGAGAGGGGACCAACGATGAATCTGAATTATCGTCCCGTCACATTAATTATCCTCGATGGTTGGGGCTATAACGCCGAACCTCGAGACAATGCCATTAATGAAGCAAAGACCCCTTTTTTGGAGCATCTCTTCAATACATGTCCGCATTCCACGCTAAAGACCTCTGGTGAAGCCGTTGGATTGCCTGAGGGCCAGATGGGAACCTCGGAAGTGGGTCACCTGAATATCGGCGCCGGTCGTGTGGTTTACCAAAGTTTGGTGCGCATCAGCAAAGCTTTGCGTGAAGGAGAGATGAAGAGTAATTCGGTCTTTATGGATACGCTAAACTATGCGCTTCGTAGCGGACGACCCCTTCATCTGATGGGACTCGTCTCACCGGGTGGCGTTCACAGCCATACCCAGCACCTATATGGTTTTATCCGGATCGCCAAGGAATTGGGGATTAAAGAGGTATTTATTCATGCATTTTTGGATGGACGGGATACTCCGCCGGCCAGCGCTGTAAAGTACGTGAAGGATCTGGAAGAGGAGTGCCGACGAATCGGATTAGGCCGTATCGCGACGGTGGGCGGGCGTTATTATGCCATGGATCGGGATAACCGCTGGGAACGGGTGGAAAAGGCATATGCGGCCATGGTCTACGCTGAAGGCATACGGGCATCAGATCCCGTCCAAGCTATTGAAGACTCCTATAAGAATGAGATCACCGATGAATTTGTTTTGCCGACGGTGATCGAAGAGAATGGGCAACCTATAGGAAGTATTAAACCCGGAGATGCCGTGGTCTTCTTTAACTTCCGTCCCGACCGAGCCCGCGAGATAACCCGTGCTTTTGTGGACAGCGATTTCTCCGGCTTTGAGCGGCGCAACGGATATCTGGCTCCACATTTTGCTTGCTTGACCCAGTATGATGAGACCATCGTTGCCCCGGTCATTTTTCCTCCAGAAGAGCGATTAAAGAATATCTTTGGGGAATACATCAGCAACCTGGGATTGAAACAACTGCGAATCGCCGAAACCGAGAAATACGCCCATGTGACCTTCTTCTTTAATGGTGGTGAAGAAACACCAGCTAAAGGTGAGGACCGCCTGCTTATCGCTTCGCCGAAGGTGGCGACCTACGACCTGAAGCCCGAGATGAGCGCCTATGAAGTAACGGAGGCTGTTGAGGAGAAGATCGCTGAGGGCACCTATGATGTTATTATTATGAACTATGCCAACTGTGATATGGTGGGACATACCGGGGTTAAAGATGCCGCGGTTCGAGCAGTCGAAACGGTGGATGAGTGCTTAAGCCGTGTTATTCCTGCCATTACAGGCCGTGGCGGCGCCGTCTTAATCTGCGCAGACCATGGGAATGCCGAGGAGATGGTTGACCATGAGACAGGATCTCCCCATACGGCACATACCACCAATGTTGTTCCTGTTATTTTAGTGGGTTACGATTGTCCGGCCCGACTTAACGATGGCAGCTTGGCGGATGTAGCCCCGACCCTTCTGCACCTGTTGGGTGTAGCCAAACCTGTGGAGATGACAGGCCAGTCTCTGATCGAAGAGATACAATAAAACTGGTTTGATGAGGAGGATGTAAATTGACGTCGATTATCGATCTGAATGCCCGTGAAATTCTGGATTCCCGAGGAAATCCCACTGTTGAAGTTGATGTTACATTAGCCGACGGTTCTTTGGGGCGCGCTGCAGTGCCTTCGGGCGCGTCAACCGGCGCGTTTGAAGCGGTGGAGCTCCGTGACGAGGAGAAGGATCGTTACCTTGGACGCGGCGTTCAAAAAGCCGTATCCAATGTGAACGATGAGATCGCCGGTGAAATCGTGGGTATGGATGCTTTGGATCAGCTCGCCGTAGACCAGACCATGTTGGAACTCGACGGCACAGACAATAAGGGCCGTTTGGGCGCCAATGCGCTTTTGGGTGTCTCTTTGGCTGTGGCCAAAGCGGCGGCGAACTCCTTAGGAATGCCGCTCTACCGCTACTTGGGCGGTGTGAATGCCAAAGAACTCCCCGTGCCTATGATGAACATCTTAAACGGGGGTAAGCATGCGGATAACAGCGTGGATCTGCAAGAGTTCATGGTTATGCCCGTGGGCGCTGAGAGTTTCTCCGAATGCCTCCGTTGGGGCACTGAGATCTTCCATGCATTAAAGAAAGTTTTGAAGGGTAAGGGTTACAGCACCGCTGTGGGCGATGAGGGCGGTTATGCACCAAACCTCAAGAGCAATCAGGAAGCCTTGGATGTCATCATGGAAGCCATCGCATTAGCGGGTTTCAAACCAGGCGACGACATCCGGATCGCCATGGATCCCGCTTCCACTGAGTTGTGGGAGGAAGCCAAGAAGAAGGGCGAGGAAGGCAAGTACTATTTCTGGAAGTCCAACATTCTAAAGACCCCCGATGAGATGGTTGCCTTCTGGGAAGATCTGGCCAAAAACTATCCGATCATCTCCATTGAAGATGGTATGGCGGAAGAGGATTGGGACGGCTGGAAAATGTTGACCGAGCGCTTGGGCGGCAAGGTTCAGTTGGTCGGGGACGATCTCTTCGTGACCAACACCAAACGGTTGAAGAAAGGTATCGACCTCGGCGTCGCCAATTCCATTCTGATTAAGGTCAATCAGATCGGTACACTCACTGAGACTTTGGACGCTATTGAAATGGCAAAGAAGGCTGGTTACACTGCGATTATCTCCCACCGCTCCGGTGAGACCGAGGATGCAACCATTGCCGATATCGCCGTGGCGACCAATGCGGGTCAGATCAAAACCGGCGCACCCTCACGTACCGATCGGGTGGCCAAGTACAATCAGTTGCTCCGGATCGAGGAAGAGTTGATGGCTGGAGCGATCTATCCCGGTATCGGCGCATTCTACAACCTGCGTAATAAATAAAAATTCAAAGATCTCCTTCTGTAAGAGCGTGGACCTACTCCGGGGGTTGTCTGCCCCCGGAGAATTTATGAATTCTGCTTTTGTAAAGAAGGATTTTTATCTTATTTGAACCAAACTGGAGCAATAGTCACCATGGCGGCGGCTTTAAAAAAAGGTTGCTCCAATTAGAAGGTTGTGTTAGAATTAATAAGTCTTCCAAGGCAAGCAGGGTGTAGGGGGTATAGGCATGAAAACCGTCTTAACTGTCCTCTTTATGGTTATCTCCGTCTTGCTCGTTGTGATCGTGACGATTCAACCGAGTAAAGGTGAAGGTCTCGGATCTATCGGCGGCGGCGGACAGATGTTTTTTACCAAACATAAGGGTATGGAAGCGCTTATGGAGAAAACCACGACGATCTTAGGAATTCTCTTCGCGCTCTTGGCCATCTTTGTAGGACGCTAAACCGCCGATAGGCGGTTTTAGTTTTAAGAGAGCGGAGAGCCAGAGTTCCTTTTTTGAAAGATTTATTACCTGTTGGGCATTAAATCTGATTATCTCAAAACCAGTTCGACAATAATCGACATGTTCTGAGAAAATAGCATTCTATCTTCGGGAAAAGCTCTTAAGTTTAGGAAGGAATTACCCGAAATATAGAGAAAGAAATATAATAGGAAATGCCACTGGGAGGGATTTGGGTTGAACTTTTTTACCAGCATCAAAGCTAAGTTCTCCTACATCATTGGTGCGGCTTTGTTGATCTTCTTTGTCTTGGTTTGGCTTGTTGGTAAGATTTCCTCCACTGTTTTTGCCTTTATCCTTGGTCTAATCGGGTTTGTGGCAATCGTGATGACAGCGGGTTACATATTGCGCATGTGGGTCTTGGATCCGCTTTATCAATTCATTAATCTGATGATCAAGTTCAGTGAGAATGATCTATCATCGACGGCTTCTGTTAAATCCAGTGATGAGTTTAAAGTGTTGGAGCAGGCAACCAATGCCATGGTGGCCAATATGAGAAGCATTCTTCAGGAAAATATGGAAGCCTCAGAGCAAGTGGCTTTAGCGGCGCAAGAGATGCTAAACATGTCCAAGGAAGCGCATGCCTCCTCACAGGAAGTCTCTGAAACCATTGATTCGATTGCACGAGGAACCGAAGAACAATCTCAAAGTGTTCGACAGACGACCCTCGCTACGCAGCAGATGGCCGAGACGGCTCAACAGGTGGCAAACGAAGCCCAAAAAGCTTCTTCGCTTTCGTTACAAGCAGCGGAACGTGCTCGATTTGGCGGTGACATTATTCAAGACGTGCATTCCAAGATGTTGCAATTGAAAGATACGGTTTATGATTCGGCCGAAGTCGTTCGTAAACTGGGGGATCGCTCTCAAGAGATCGGAAAAATTACCGACGTTATCCGGGGTATTGCCCGTCAGACCAACCTCTTAGCCTTGAATGCAGCCATCGAAGCGGCCCGCGCCGGTGAACACGGTCGAGGATTCTCGGTTGTTGCGGATGAGGTTCGAGCCCTAGCCGAACAGTCTACCCAATCAGCAGCACAGATCGTAGCGTTGATCAACGAGATTCAAAAAGAGACGAAAGATGCTGTGCAATCCATGGAGGTCGGCACCCAAGTGGTGGCTGAAGGAACCGACTTAGCAAATACGGCCAATGCGGCATTCACGGAGATTCTCACCGTGGTTAACCAGACGGTGAATACCGTTCAGGAGATCGCTGCCGCTTCAGAAGAGCAAGCCGCCAGCAGCCAAGAGATGACTTCTATTATGGAAGGCGTTGAAGCGATTGCGAATCGCAACGCCAGCGGTTCACAACAAGTGGCGGCTGCTACGGAACAGCAGCGCACGACCATGGAGAACTTGGCCAACTCTGCAACCTCTCTCGTGGGTCGGGCGGATCGTCTGACGTCACTGGTTGGACGATTTAAAGTCATTGAGAACTTCCAACGTTGTTGGCGAGTTATGGATTGTAGTCTGGTTAGTTGCCCGGCATATCAAGCAAAAGAAGAAAAATGCTGGCTGATTCCACATACCATTTGCCACGAAGGAATCGACAATGGTACAGTGATGGAGAAGCGCTCCATGTGTCATCAATGTGATGTCTTTAAGACGAATACTGCAGATCTACACGTTGGAACAGTGGAGATTGCAGAGGGCTAAGAAGTGTTCACTAAAGGAGGAAGCCAGGAAGACGAGGCCACTGGAAAACTTGAAACGCCAAAATAGGACCACAATATATTGATAGCCTAAAACAAGCTAATCACAATATATTGTGGTCCTATCGCATGAAGAAGAAAATTTTCAGTGGCCTTAGGAAGACTGACTTCTTTTTATTGTTGAAATATAAGTCTAATTTTACACGTCTATCCGTTGACTCCGAGTTTGCCTCGGGAAGTATACTGACTCCTGGCTCCTGTATTCTGACTACTATCCTGCTGAATCAACTTTATTGGAGAGTGAGCTTAATGGAATTTAGGAATGATGATCATTGTTTTGCTTGTGGAAAGCAGAATCCCATCGGGTTAAAGTTGGAGTTTATTATGGGTGACAACGATGTAATTCGCGGAACATTTTGCCCAAATCGAGTGCACCAAGGCTATGATGGGATTGTTCACGGAGGAATTCTGGCGACTTTGGTCGATGAAAGTATGGCTCAACTGCTCAAGCACAAAGGAGTTATGGCCGTTACCGCGACCTTAGAGATGAAGTATCGCAGACCTGCGTTGGTCGGTGAGATGCTCCGAATCGAGGCCAGGCCGATTGAAATCCGGGAGAAGACCTTCCGCATTGAGGCAAAACTAGAAAATGCCAAGAATGAAGTCGTCGCGGAAGGAAACGCTCTCTTTATGCGGATTACTCAAGATAGACTGTGAAATAAGTGACTTCAGGTTAAAATACTGTAAAAAGCCGATGATTTTCACTGGGTGAGCTTACCATCCCTTGCCAAGAACCAGCTAGGGGTTTATAATAGTCATGGCGCGCTTAGAGGAATACATCAGAAGAGGTGTTGCCGGAATGGACCGAATCAGAGAAAGCCATTCCATCCTGGGTCGGGATGGACCAATGGATTAAGAATAGGGACAAGGTCCAACCACGATTATGGGGAGGGTTTTCTTTGTTTATTTTAGTGTTAAATAGTGGCAGTTCCTCGTTGAAGTATAAGCTTTTCTCTATGGAGAAAGAGTATGAAATGGCATCCGGTGTTGTGGAACGGATCGGTTCAACAAACGGTCCATCGAAGATAACCCATCAAAAAAACGGCGATAAGTTTCAGAAGGAAGAGGCCATTGCCAATCATCAGGTGGCATTGAAGTTTGTCCTCGATTTGCTCTGTGATCCGTCGCATGGTGTTTTAAATTCGTTATCCGATATCTCAGCAGTCGGTCACCGTGTTCTTCATGGCGCTGAGTATTACAAGGATTCAGTTGAAGTCAACGATGAAGTTCTCGATATTTTGGAAGAACTGCGGGAGTTGGGTCCTTTGCATATGCCGGCCAATATCATGGGTATCCGCGCTTGTAAAGAGGTTATGCCGAGCACGCCACAGGTGGCAACCTTCGATACGGCATTTCACCAGACGATGCCGCGCAAAGCATTTCTCTATGCGGTTCCACATGAACTATATACCGATTACAAACTTCGGCGATATGGATTTCACGGCACATCCCACCGGTATATTACGGGACGAACGGCGGAGTTAATGGGTAAACCCGTCTCTGAACTGAAGATCATTACGTTGCACTTGGGTAATGGGAGCAGTGTGGCAGCCGTTGACGGCGGTAAGGTCGTTGACACCTCCATGGGTTTTACTCCTTTAGAAGGTTTGGTTATGGGAACGCGCTCCGGAGATGTGGATCCTGCAGTCGTCTCTTTCATCTCTGAGAAGTTGGGACTTAGTCCTGCAGAGACCGATGCTTATTTGAATAAAAAAAGCGGTCTTTTGGGGATGACCGGATACAGCGATATGCGTGACGTACAGAAATTACGAGGAACCATGACTCAAGCAGAGGATGTATACCAAGTCTTCATTCATCGCCTGGTGAAGTATGTTGGAGCTTATGCGGCGGTATTGAAGGGATTGGATGCCATCGTCTTCACGGCCGGGATTGGCGAAAACGACTGGGTGGTCCGGGAGGATCTCTGTCGTGAGTTGACCTATCTTGGGGTTGAGCTCGATCCAAGTAAAAACTCGGGGAGCCGGGGTCAGGAGATCACCATTACCAAACCCAGCTCCAAGGTAACGGTTATGGTGGTTCCAACCAATGAGGAACTGGTGATTGCTAGGGACGCTTACCGGGTGGTTAAGGGCGAAGGAAATAATTAATAATTTGAAAACAAGGGTAAACCCTCATCCTATCCCTTCTCTCACAACATTGGGAGAAGGGGAATAGTAAAATTAAGCATAAAAGTAACAGCGAGCCGATGGCTCGCTGTTTTAATATATTAGAATTTATAAGTTTTCGGGGTAATTAGTTTACCATTTGTAGCGGACAGTATAGTTGATGACGGTCTCGCCACTGGGGGGGATATCGACGGTGAATTCGGCCATGCTTGCTTCAGTCGTCTTATATTTCTTGTCCGCCTTGGTTATCTTCCACTCTGGCCAACCCCTCATCGACTCGATGGCGGTGATGGTTACGGCCTCCTTCTTATGATTTCGCAAGGTAATCCGGTAACTCTCTTCACGACTTCTCTCCGAAACATTGACCACCTGGGTTCGGATACGTTCGCCCACGATATCAAAGGCATTTCCGAGATAGATTCGGACCTTTTCGTCTGTCGGAGTGTGGTCAATCCGATCTTCTCCAATGAATTGCAGAGAGTTGTCGGAGTCGGCCTTTTGCACGCGGATGCGGCCCTTAGGCAGAGGGATGCCTAGATTGTTCTTTTCTGTATTGTCGAATTCCAGCATGACCTTGACCTTCTTGGGATTGACCGCTCCCTCATAAATAAAGCGTTTCTTTGCGGCAACGGAGGTGGCGGAGAGTAACTCCACCTGTTTGGTCTGATTGTGTTGAAGGGTCGTGGGTCGGCCAAGCTTATAGAGATGGTACTCGATGAAGGACTCTTCTTTGAATCCTGTATCAGCCACGGATTCTTCAAGCGTGTTATAGAGAAAATCTTTGGCGCGTTTGGGCTGGGCGTCGGGAACTCGATTAACGTCGCCAGCCACCAGCTTGAGTCGGGCATTTTTATAATCGACGCCACATTGATTATTCAAGGTGACCCAACCGGTGAGATCGACACGATCGTCACCGGCATTAACCGTGGCAACGTAGTCGGCTTTCCAGGATAGACCGCCGGTCAAATAGGTGACCTCGACGGGTTGTTGCGCGTCTTTTGATGGATTATGGAGGAGCCAGACCAATGTAGGACGGGTTACTAGCCCATCGGGCAGATCCGGAAATGTAATGGACTGGATTTCGCCTGTGATCACGCTGACCTCGCCGCCGTTGGGTTTAGAAGCCAGAATAATGCCGCCTTCGGTACCCATCAGATAACCTTGGATGCGCTCGCCTTTCGTTGTTGTTAAGGCGATCTTTTGGCCGATATATTTTTGGAAGAGTCGTGTGCTGCCCACCACGTCGTACTCGTAGTTCTGCTCCAAAACTCGGAGTCCGGTGCGGGTCAGCGGGCGAAACATAACGGAGGTCGGGTCGATCCGAGCGGCCACATCGTTAAAGGCAATCCGGCCGTTTCCTGCAGGAATCTCCAACATACGCTGATCCTTGATGAGCGCAAGATCATCATTGTAGACGGTCACTTCGACTGTGTCTTTAAACTTCTCTTCGGCCAGGAGGGTCTGGGGAAGGAGGCTGGCAATGAGGACAAGCAGTCCAGTCAACCCTGCGAAGATAAGGAAAGACTTCAACCCATTAATCTTTTGGCGCATGAGATCACCCCTTTTTCTCGATTTACTATAGCAAGACGTTGACGTGATGGATTTTGTTCCCGAAAATATTATGGTATTGGTTGGGCAGGCAAGAGGAGATCATATTGCCGATATGGTATTTTAGAGAAGAGAGGGCAAGGGTGAGTTGCGTAGCGGTATATTTAGTCACCCAAAATATATATGCGTAAATAGGAGGTGCAGTGGATGACCGGAGGAAAGGAAACAGGTGTTCAACGACGGTCTTTGAAATACGGAATGGTCGGCGGTGGTTTGGGTTCGTTTATCGGAGACGTCCACCGAAAGGCTATCGCCCTGGACGGAAAAGCTCAGTTGGTGTCGGGGTGCTTCTCCCGAAACTATGATAACACACTGCAGACTGGGGAGCAATTGGGATTGTTCCCGGAACGCCTCTATCGAAGTTATTCTGAGATGGCGGCGGATGAAGGTTCACGTCCGGATAAAATCGACTTTGTCGTCATTGTAACGCCCAACGATCTACACTATTCAGCAGCTAAAGCCTTTCTTGAACAGGGTATTCACGTGGTCTGCGACAAACCCCTAACCTTTACGGTGGATGAAGCAGAAGAGTTGGCGCAGTTGGTGGAGTCAAAGCAGCGATTGTTTTGTGTAACATATACCTATTCGGGGTATCCCATGGTTAAGCACGCCCGAGAGATGGTTCAACGGGGAGAAATCGGTGAGATTCGGGTTGTGATGGGTGAGTATCCCCAGGATTGGCTGGCTACTTCAAAGGAGAAACAGGATAACAAACAAGCATCTTGGCGCACGAATCCCAAGCATGCGGGATGTTCAAACTGTCTTGGCGATATCGGAAGTCATATTGAAAATACAGTTTCTTATATGACAGGTTTAACGATCCAATCGGTCTGTGCTAATCTGGACATCTTTGGCGAGGATCGAACGTTGGATGATAATGCAGAGGTACTCGTTAAATACACCAACGGCGCCAGTGGGGTCTACTGGAGTTCTCAGCTGGCTATCGGTCATGATAACGGACTTAAAATCAGGATATTTGGAACGAAGGGATCCATCGAATGGGAGCAGGAGAATCCCAACTATCTTCGTGTCGCGCTTCTAGGACAGCCCGTACAGATTCTCTCCAGAGGGTCTGGCTATATCCATCCGAGAGCCGCGCAGCTTTCTCGAATCCCCTCGGGGCATCCCGAAGGATACTACGAAGCTTTTGCCAACATCTACTCCACATTTGCCGACGCTGTGGCAAAAACGAAGGCGGGAATTGTTTTAGCTGAAGCCGACCGCGATTATCCAACGATTCAAGCCGGGGTCGAAGGAGTCCGTTTTATTACGAGATGTGTCGAGAGTTCGTCTAAAGGAGCTGTTTGGGTCTCTCTAGATTCGAAAAAGAATTAACCTTTTGGGCGACGTCCGCTACCGGGCACGATGGTGAAGGAACCGGGGACGGGAGTTAAGGGAGTTTGATCCCGGGATGCCGATAGGAGTGAGGCGCGTCCGATGGCGCCGTGTCCATAGCGGTTGCCGATTTCATCCAAGGCGGACGCCAGATTGACGGAACGGATATCCTCAGGGAAGAGCGGCATTTGATAGCTTCCGGAGCGTTCCAGATTTGAACAGCCGATTCCCAGTAGCCGAACAGCCCGATCTTTCTGGTAATACCTTTCCCATAGGACGGTTACGATCTGCATCAGGTGATCGGCGAGGAAGACGGGATGCTTGACGGTTTTCGAACGAGAAAATTCGGTGATAAAGTCATCGTACCGAACCTGGAGGTGGACTGTACGTGCTGCAGAGCCATCGGCTCGAAGTCGATGGGCGACTGTGTCTGCGAGAAACAATAAGTAAGCACGGATTTTCTGTGGATCGGCAGTGTCCTCCGGAAGCGTCATACGATGTCCCATGGACTTGAAGGGGTCGGGAACGACTTTGACCCCTTCATCGCCGGTGCCATGGGCGGCGTCATAGAGCCACTGGCCGCGAACTCCAAGCTCCGCCACGAGAGCCTGCGGTTGGCGGTGACGAAGATCACCGATGGTCCGGATGCCCAAACGATGAAGGCGATCCAAAGTCGATGGGCCCACACCGAAGAGTTCCTTAACAGGAAGCGTATCGGTACGGGCGTGAAGCTGATCCGGGGGAAGAACGGTCAACCCATTCGGTTTTTGCATCTCTGAAGCGAGCTTTGCGAAGACTTTGGTGGGGGCAATGCCCACAGAGACGGTAATTCCCAACTCTCGACGAGTCCAAGCCTTAAAGTCTTCAGCCATACTCTGAGCATCCTCGTAGCTTCCTCGATGTTCGACGTAGAACTCGTCGATGGAGTAGATCTCCACCGGTTCCGTATAACGGAGTAGTTTTTTGAAGAGTTTGAGATTGAAATCGAGATATAGACGGATGTTTCCCTCGACGAAGAAGGCGTCGGGAGCGACGCGGCGAGCCTCCTGAATAGGCATTCCGGCTTTAACGCCGAGAGCCTTAGCTTCATAAGAGGCGGCCGTCACTACGCTTCGTTTCTCAAGGTCTCCGGCGACGATGACTTTCTTCCCCCGTAAACGGGGTTGAACCGACTGTTCGCAACTGGCGAAGAAGGCATCGCAGTCAATGAGCATTTTGGGCATCGGGGAAGCCTCCCATCGAACGTGTGTTCGATATATAGCATACACCCGAAGGAGGAAAATTGCTAGAGGGAAGAATTGGAGGAGGATGCTTAAGAGAAGGGGCGGACATTTCTGAGCAGTTTATTCCATGCCCCTTTCCCCGGACGATATCTCCGGAAGGAAGGGGTGTTCGTGGACGACAAGAGGTGTTTTCTAAGCAGTCGGCCACTTCAGCGGGGCTGGGGCAACGGAAGGATGAAAATGGGGCCAAACCCTCATCCCTTGCCCTTCTCCCAACACATTGGGAGAAGGGGAACGGTCAAATTATCAAGCTTTAGGTTTTGTCCTTCAGATTTGCTGTTACCCTCGCCCGATGTATCTGGAGAGGGAGGGATAAGGTTAGGGGGCTCCAGACGCATTTTCTACGCAGTCGGACACGTCAACAACCGTTGACGCAAGCGAAGCAATGAAAATTTTATGTTGACGAGGACGACAGGGGGTATTTTCTAAGCAGAACGCCATAGGTCGGGGAAGAAAAAATCCATGGAACTTATCTCCATGGATTTCATTTTGGAAGATTTACTGCCTGCAGGGCAATAAATCTGATTGTGATGAAAGAGACCGCGTTATGATACAAGAAGCTAGTTTCGTGTTAGGGGTTTTTGTAGACGTTATCCAGCCATAACCGGGCGTGTTCGGACTGTGACGCCACATCATTCTTGAAGTGTTGGTATTTGTTACCCCGGGAGATCATGGTCTCGCTGACGCTATCGCTTTTAAACATCTCCTTCAGTGTGGGGACGACTTTATTGGCGTCAAAGAATCGACAGGAGAAGAGGTCGAGATAGGCCCGTTGCGATTTTTCGAAGTAATGTAGACTGATATGGCTCTCGGCGATCATCGTGATGATGGATGTGACCTGTTCGCCATGGAAGGTATTCTTAATGGTATATGGACGAATGATGGGAGTCATATCGATCTCAAACGGCATAGTGTCAAAGCAAGCAAATAGCTCGTCCATGGTCTTTGGCCCTTTATAACCCTGAAAATCTAAGAACAAGTGCGGTCCAAAGTCCAACGCTTCATTGATCTCGATAAACTTTGGATACGTCTCTCTTCTTTCCCGTTCCAGAAGGAAAGAGGATGTCCGTTCGGCCGGTAATGCGCCGATCAGCAACTCCTTTAGTTTATCGGAGTCGATGGGCTCGGGAGTGACCATGTCGACAAAGTAGACTTCGCGAAAGGAAAAGGTGTGAATGGTGAAATGGCCCCCGGCGAGAAGGACAAAGGCAGTGATGCCGCAATCCTCCGGAACGACACCGTTATAGTAAGGAAGAATGAACGGAGGCATGACTCGCTTAATCCCCAGTTTACTAGGGATCTCCTCCAAGATCTCTTGAACCAATAGAATATCGTCCAATCGGGAACGGTATCCATTGAATGCATCCAGGACAAAATGGTTCACGTTCATCTCCTGCCTTTATTTGAGTTTAGCGGGTTTTTAATCATCGGACCCAACGACATATATCATAATATAAAATGCCGCCTTTGACAAAGGAAATTACGACTATTTATCGGGATTTAACAATTGGAGTCACAGCAGAATGTCGGGGATTTGGCTAGAAGGTGAATCTGCTGTCTATCTTGAAAGTATAACCGATAAAAGCGGATTGTTTCATGGAAATGTTGGTGTTGAGAAGACGCTTTGATCCACGACTTTGGGGATGAATGGAGTGGAGGGAATGGGTGAATTGGTAAAAATCGGGCTTATTGGCGGAGGCATGTATGGCGCAACGCATATTCAGTGCGTCCGCGCGGAGGGACGGGCTAACGTCGCCTGGGTGGCGACGCGAACCGAGGCTTCTCTCCGCGATATTCAGACGCGATTCGAGATTGAACACGGAACATTGGACTACCGGGAGATCTTAGCTGATCCTTCGGTTTCAGCCGTCATCATTGCGACGCCGCCCTATAACCATGTGGGTATTGCCATCGATGCCTTGCGGGCTGGGAAGCATGTTTTGTTGGAGAAGCCCATGGCGGTTCATGATGATGAGATCACAGCCCTACTGGCTGAGACAACCCGTCATCCGGAGTTGGTGGTCCTGGAGTGCTCCTGCCGGCATACCCGGTTGCAGCCGAAGTTTCCCTTCATCAAACAGCTCATCGACTCGGGGAAGCTTGGACGCGTCTACCATATTCACCACAGCCAACTCTCTTCCCGAACTTTTTTGGATTGGAATCCCAAAGCGACGGATTGGGCGCTGACAAAGAGCAAAGCTGGGGGTGGACCGGTGATGGACTGGGGCGCCTATGATCTCGCTTTTCACTTGGGTCTCCTGGGAGACCGACCGAATCTTAATGCTGTAAAATCCATGGCCGCATCGGGGCTTCGGAGCGTTAATTCCGAATTGGAGCAGCACGCTGCGGCCTGGATGGAGTTTGACGAGGGATTGACCTACTATTACGAGCGAGGCGCCGGCGTTCACAGCGAAACGCCCAATGAAACTCGGATCTACGGGACCAAGGGAGGCTTACGCTTCAGTTACTTGTCGTGGGAATCTCCCGAGGTGGAGTATTTCCATGAAGGGTCTGACGGGAAGCCTGTCAAAGAAGTGTTTTCAGTGGAGATGGGGGAGCATCCGGCTAATGATGATATTCCGCTGATCGCGCATTTTATCGACTGCATCGAAGGAAAAGCCGAACCCGTGATGGGGGTGGAACTGGCAGCGAAGCATTTGAGGATTCTCTTTGCAATCTTGAATAACCCAGTTTGAGCAACGGGTTACGGGCGTTGTGTTCTATTCCGTGTAAAAAACGTTATATACATTGATTCGTATTCGTTCTACACGCCACCCGCCACTCGCTATCCTAAAACGTAGGGGGATTGGTATGAAGCGTATCTGTGTGATTGGCAGTCTCAATATCGATATCGTTACGGCGACACAACGTCTTCCTGCGCCCGGTGAAACCCTCGCCGGAAACCGTTTTGACGTCTTTATGGGCGGGAAGGGAGCTAACCAGGCAGTGGCTTTGGGAAAGCTGGGCGCCGATGTGCGATTGGTCGGTAAACTGGGGGACCGTTTCTATTCCGCCGAATATCTTGAGACTTTAAAACGCTATCGTGTGCAGTGTGACACTGTTCAATTAGAAAACGATTCATACCCTGGAACGGCGGTTATTACTGTGGACTCACGGGGCGAAAACACGATCCTGATCCATCCCGGAGCCAACCAACGGGTTGATATTTCATTCATCGACGAGCATTGGGAGAAGATTGCCGCCAATGATATCGTCTTGCTCCAATGTGAAATCCCCTATGAGACAAACCTTTATGTTGCCAAGAAGTTGAAGGGATTGGGAAGGACCGTCATCCTGGACCCAGCTCCTGCCGAAGCGTTGGAGGAGACCATCTTTCCCTATGTGGACTTTTTGACTCCAAATGAAGTTGAGCTCCAAACATTAGCGGGAGAGACTGACCATGGCAGGGCCGGCATGACCCGGGCTGCTCGACAATTGCTGCAAAAGGGCGTTGGGATAGTCATTGCTAAAGCGGGCAGAGAGGGGTGCTATTCCATATCGCTGAATGAGACGGTTCATGTCCCTGCCTTTACCATGGACGTGGTGGACACGACGGCGGCGGGGGATTCATTCAATGCAGGCTTCGCCTTTGGACTGGCAAAGGGCATGGAGATTAAGGAGAGCCTGAGGTTGGCTAATGCGGTGGCCGGGTTATCCACTACAGCCATGGGAGCCCAGACGGCCATGCCCAGTTGGGGGCAGGTGGAAGAAGTGTTAAAAAGGGAAGAATTTGAATGATTGCCGTTGGCGGTCGTTGATGGATTTCCTATACTGCGTTGAAAAGCCCCCGCATGAGCGAGGGCTTTTGTTTATAGCGTTTTTTTGGGGCGGAGTCTTCCGCTGGAGCCTCTGCGTCTTTGAGCGTGTTCAATATTGATTCGACGGCCATTGAGACGTTGGTCTTTTAGGGCAAAGAGGACTTCATCGCCGTATTCCCGGGGAACTTCGACGAAGGTGAACTTGTCATAGATATTGATGGCGCCGATGAGGTTCTTGGGCAAGCGGGTATTGGCGGCGATACTTTCGATGATATGCCGAGGTTCGATCCGATCCATGTTGCCCGCGTTGATAAAGAGTCGCGCCGTGTCCAGGTTCTTATCGAAATTGCTGTAATTATCACGACGTTCCGTAACCGGTTCGGAGGTCGAGGTTTGCCCGAGGGCCATTTTGAGCAGGGCGGCCGCCACATCGAGTGTTGTCAGATCCGAGGTTTCGCCGTTGGCGTTATCTTCCAACATCTTTTCGATATAGACGGTATATTTGGAGAGGCCTCCCTGTTCCATGGTTTGTCGGATGGCTTCGGTGAGCTGGTTAATCTTGCGCTCCTCCACATCCATGAGGGTGGGAGGTTTTAAGTAATGGATCGTGGAACGGGTGTACCGTTGTATCTCTCGGAGCTTATAGAGTTCCCGCGGGGTAACAAAGGAGTAAGCAATGCCTGTCTTGCCAGCTCGGCCCGTTCGACCGATTCGATGGACATAATATTCATCGTCCTTGGGGATGTCGTAGTTGAAGACTGCTTCGACGTTATCCACATCCAGGCCGCGGGCGGCCACATCGGTAGCGATGAGGATCTCGATGGCGCGTCTTCTAAACTTAATCATTACTTTATCCCGTTGCGCCTGGCTCATATCGCCATGTAAAGCTTCGGCCAGGTATCCTCGGGATTGCAAGTGGGTTGCCACCTCGTCAACGCGGCGTTTGGTATTGCAAAACACGAGGGAGAGACGGATGCCGTTGGCATCGATCAACCTGGAGAGGACATCGGGTTTGGCCGACTCGCGGACTTCCAGGTAATACTGTTCGATCTTGGGAACGGTCAATTCTTTGTGGACTGCGCGGATATGAAAAGGTTCCCGTTGATACTTGGAGGTCAAGTCCATAATCTCCCGAGGCATGGTGGCGGAGAAGAGAATGGTCTGACGCTCCTCCGGAACCTGCCCAAGGATAGTATCGATATCCTCACGAAAACCCATATTCAGCATTTCATCGGCTTCATCGAGGATCAACATCTTCAGCTTCCAAAGCTTCAACGTATTGCGGCGCATATGGTCCATCACTCGGCCCGGGGTGCCGATGATAATCTGTGGGCGCATCTTTAGAGCCGCCAATTGGCGCTCGATGGGTTGGCCGCCGTAGATGGGCAGGATCTTAACGCCCCGTTTATACTTTGCGACGCTGGATAGTTCTTCGGCGGTCTGGATGGCCAGTTCCCGGGTGGGACAGAGGACGAGAACCTGAATGGCGTCGACCCCAGGGTCCAGCATTTCAATGGCGGGAATGCCGAAGGCACAGGTCTTGCCGGTGCCGGTCTGAGCCTGTCCCACCACGTCTTTTCCCTCCATGATGGGGGGGATGGACTGGGATTGGATAGGTGTTGCTTCCTCAAACCCCTTTTCCGTGATGGCTTTCTGCATCTCTTTGGAGAGAGGGAGTTCGGTAAAGGATAAATTAGTCATGAGTCAAATCCTTTGCTTTGAAATTATTGTAGTCTGCCACATCAGCATCTGCTGTATGTGGGCGACATGATGGCTGTGAGGAGTCGTGCCGACTCCGGGATGAAAATGGGGCCAAACCCTCATCCCTTGCCCTTCTCCCACTACATTGGGAGAAGGGAATCTGTCAAATTATTAAGCTTTTAAGTTTTGTCCTTCAGACTTGCCGTTTCCCCTCGCCCGGTGTATCGGGAGAGGGGTTAGGGGTGAGGGTAACAACGGCATTCTATAACGTCATGCTTACTCTACGCTCTGTCCAACCCCTACGACGGCGTCGACTGGCTTGGCATGGGTATACTCTTTGATCAGGGATTGAATCAGGGACTTAACAGAGACGATGGAATTGGCCCGGTGGGCATTGGAGCCGCAAAAGGCAAAACCGTTCTTGAGCTTGCCCCGTTGCGCATTGATCAGTGCTAAGCAGATGCAGTAGGGGCTTTTTTGATAGTCACAGGTCTTGATGCAGTGGAAAGGACAGTTAAAGGGCTTCTTCTTTCCTCCATTGACGTCTTCGATGAAACGGTTGATAAGAGCCCGTCCCCATAAACCCACCGGACTTTTGATCAAGACCACATCCTCGGGTTGGGCATCGATATATGCCTCTTTGAATTCATGTGCCGCATCGCATTCCTCGGTGGTGACAAAACGAGTGGCCATCTGTACGCCTTCAGCTCCCAAATCGAGGAAGCGTCGGATATCGGCGCCTGTGTATATGCCGCCGGCGGCGATGACGGGGATTTTCTTTCCGTATTTTGTTTCTAACGTATTAGCCTCGGCGACGACTTTTGGGATTAGATTCTCCAGGGAATAGGAGGGATCGACGATCTGTTCGGCACTGAATCCCAGGTGTCCCCCAGCTTGGGGTCCTTCGACCACGAATGCGTCAGGGACATACTCGTACTTTTCAAACCATCGTTTGGCAAGTAAGCTGGCTGCCCGTTCGGACGAGACGATGGGCACCAGTTTAGTATGGCGGTTGCCGTTTAGAAACTCCGGAAGGTTTAATGGGAGTCCCGCTCCGGAGAAGATGACGTCGATCCCTTCTTCAATGGCGGTTTTGGCCATGTCGGCAAAGTTAGAGAGGGCTACCATGATATTGACGCCAAGGATCCCTTGGGTTCGCTGGCGGGCTTTACGGATCTCTTTACGCAAGGCATCGATATTGGCTTTGAGAAAATCGGAGCCAAAATCCGGTTCAAACATACCAATTCCTGCGGTGGCGATGACGCCGATACCACCTTCGTTGGCTACGGCGGAGGCCAAACCGGACATGGAGATGCCAATACCCATTCCCCCTTGGACGATGGGCATGCTTGCGGTCAAATTACCGATGGAAAGTTCTTTCATTATATTCAAATCCCTCCACCTTTCCTTATATTATTAACCCATACAATACTTAACGAAATTCTAAGCAAGAAGTTTGAAGCATCTCGACAATAAAAAAACTTCTCCTATAGATTGCCCCGAAGTTCATGGAGAGAAACTGTGATTCTCCCCCTTAAAAAGAGACAATCAATGAGAAGTGTAAAGTCGCGTATTTAAAATGCAGTTTCATCGATTAAGTATACCATTGTTAATGCTTTCTGTAAAGAAACTCATGGGTTTAGCCGATTGATGGGTTGAACCGACTGGTTATTTCCAATACAATGGTTTTATGGAACAAAGGGGTGGGATGGTAGCTGGGAGAAACGGTCATCGGTCTAGTGGTCTGGGTGTTATGGGACGGAACCTGGCTTTAAACATGGCGATGGAAATCAACACCTTAATTAACAAGCTTATCCTTGACGAGCTAGAGAGGTTTTACTCATTTTATCAACGGGAAGGAGAACATATCATGACCCATGCCGTCTCCAGCGAAGGTAAGTATGACAGCATTCATAGAGAAGACTTTGAGGCTCGCTATGATCACCGAAATCTAAACCATACCACCATGGTCTTCATGGGCGGTCGGGGTCGGGAGAGTTTGAACGGGAATTGGCTCTTTACGGTGGATCCTTACGATACCGGGCTGCGGCAGCGGTGGTATGGGCCTCTGCCCCGGACTGCCGATGGGCGGCTTTATCCCTGGGACTACCAAGTGGATTACGGCGAGGTGATGCCGGTGCCGTCGTGTTGGAACATGGTTAAGCCGGAGTGGCATTACTATGAGGGCAGTGCCTGGTATGCCCGGGCTTTTGCGTATAAGCTCGAGAAGCCGGGAGAACGACTGGTTCTCCGGATCGGGGCGGCCAATTATGATACGAAGGTCTTCTTGAATGGAGAGTTCCTCGGAAACCATCTGGGGGGGTATACCCCCTTCTTTGTGGAGCTCACCGGCAAACTGCAAGCGGAGAATCTGCTCCAACTCTGCGTCAATAACCAACGAACGTTGGATCGCGTTCCCATGCGCAATACGGATTGGTTCAACTACGGCGGCGTTTACCGGGATGTGGAGCTCGTTCGATTGCCTTCCAATTATATCAGCGACGTCTTTGCTTATCTTGTGCCGAACCATAGTTATCGAAGAATTCGGGTGGAGGTAGCGGTTGACGGGGCAGCTGAGGCTGGAGAAGCTCGCGTGGACATCCCCGAGCTGGGCATCGAAGAAATCATTCGATTGCAAAATGGACGAGGGCAGGTGACTCTGGAGTGCCAACCGGAACTCTGGTCGCCGGAGATCCCCAAGCGATATGAAGTCATCGTAACCTATGGAGAAGACCGGGTAAGGGATCTTATGGGATTTCGTCAGGTTCATGCCGAGGGGAACCGGATCTACCTCAACGGCAAGCCCCTCTTTCTCCGGGGCATCAGTGTACATGAGGACGATGAGGTCTATGGGAAGGTATCGGGCGAGGAGGATCTGCGCCGACGATACCGGCATGCCAAGGAGTTGGGCTGCAACTTTCTGCGTTTGGCCCATTATCCCCATACAGAAATGGCGGCAGAGCTCGCCGACGAATTAGGGTTTTTACTCTGGGAAGAGATCCCGGTCTACTGGGCCATCGCTTTTGAGAATCCGGATACATACCGTGATGCTGAGAATCAGCTGTTGGAGTTGGTAAAACGGGATCGCAACCGGGCCAGCGTAATCATCTGGTCCGTGGGGAATGAGAATCCCGATAGCGATGCGCGGCTTCACTTTATGAAGAGTTTGGCACAGACAGCGAAGTCCAATGATCCCAGCCGTCTGGTGTCAGCCGCGTGTCTGGTGGAACCGGTGGCGCTAAAGGTCAAGGATCGACTTGTCGAGTTTCTGGACGTGGTGGGAATCAATGAGTATTACGGTTGGTACAACCTGGACTATGAAGAATTAAAGAAGGTGGCCGCCCAGACAGAGCTGGGCAAACCGGTGGTGATCAGCGAGACGGGAGCGGATGCTTTGGCTGGACATCACGGCCCAGCGGATCAGCTCTTTACCGAGGAATACATGGCCGACGTCTATCGGCGACAAGTGGCGATTCTAAGAGAGATTCCATATATTGCGGGGATGTCGCCGTGGATCCTCTACGATTTTCGCGCTCCGCGGCGGCAGAACCCTTACCAGAAGGGCTTTAACCGCAAGGGATTGATTGCCCTGGACAAGGAGACCCATAAGCAGGCGTTCCATGTGTTGCAAGGGTTTTATCGGGAGATCGCGGAGGGTAATCCGTAGGGTACGATCACGAACGTGGGGTATGGTCATAAACGTAGGGTACGGTCACGACCGTACCCTACGGCGGCGGCGACGGGATTATGGCATGGTTTGAAAATCCATTGTCTCCCCGTCTTTGGGAATCTGGACGCGGGTGTCCAAGCCCTTCTCCTTCAAACGCTGGCGGAGAGCTTCCCGGGTTAAAAGGCAGTGGTTGATGGCTTCCATGTGGACGGCGATGATGGATGCGCTGGGAGCGGTATGACAGACCTTCGTTATATCCTGGGCATTCATGGTGATGCTGCGTCCAAAGGGTAATTGGGCGGCGCCGGCATAAAGGATGACCGCATCGGGTTTGAATTTTTGCAGTGCATCCTTCACCGGCTTGCACCAGATGGTATCACCGGGGATATAAAGAGTGGGCTCTCCTTGGGCTTGGAGAATGAAACCGGATGTAACTCCCATTTTGCGCCGGATGATGAAGCCGCCATGATGGGCAGGAGTACGGTTGATCTCCATTGTGGACCACCGGGCATTGGAGGCGATGGGGACTATGTTTTCATAGCCATGCTTCCGGAGGCCGTCGGCATCCTCGACTTGGCAAAGAACGGAGATGTCTTTGGGTAGGAGCGCCTTGGCGGCGTCGTCCCAATGGTCATCATGGGTATGGGTTAGGAGGACGGCGTCGAGCGAGTTCACCAGCGCTTGGAGTTCGATAGCATCCATGGGCAACTCGGCGGTGGGATTTCGTTGATCTTTTCCCACGCCCCGCGTGGGGATGGGATGATTCATCCCTGCAGAACTGAGCATGGGATCGATAAGGATCCTTTGCCCTCCGTAGGTGAGAAGCACGGTGGCATGGCGGATAAGTCGAAGTTTCATGGTTGAGCCTCCTTTTAAGAAAGTCGCAGGGAATACTTAAGGGTACCGTTATATTAAATATTAGGGGATACATTGAGGAAGCTCAATGTCGCCGCAAAAGCGTTTGGGGCGTTTCTTTTTCATGGCGAAAGGGTGGGATGGCGATGGATGTTACGGACCATAAGATCTTGGAGCTGTTAAAGGAGAATTCCCGGGCCCAATGGAGGGATATTGGCGCTCAGGTTCATATGACGGGGCCTGCTGTTGCCGCCCGCGTTCGCAAGTTGGAGGATGAAGGAGTCATCGAGGCCTTTACGGTGAGGGTCAACCCGGCGAAGATTGGAAGACCGGTGACGGCCTTCGTGACGGTCTATATGGAGACTCCGGACCATCATCGCTTTCAGACCATGGTCCGCTCGAACCCCGCAGTGATCGAGTTTCACCGCACAAGTGGGGGCGGATGTTATCTCCTAAAGGTTCAAGTAGAAGACAACGATATGTTGAAAACGTTATTGGATGCGGTTCTCAAATTCGGTAACTATGGCGTCAGCCTATCGATTGAAGCGATAAAATAGGAGGGTCTTAAGGCGTGAAAGTAGGGTACGGTCGCGACCGTACCCTACTTTCACAGACGATGAATGGAGGTGTTTATGATGAAGACCGGGGATATTCAGATGAGAGATCCTTTTGTGGTGCCAGTGGTGGAGGAGGACATGTATTACCTTTACGGAACAACGGATAAGGATTGCAGTGCAGAACGGGCCACCGGGTTTGATGTTTACCGCAGCAGGGACCTGGAGGATTGGGATGGGCCGTATCCGGCGTTTCGACCCAGCCCAGAGTTTTGGGCTGTCAAAAACTTTTGGGCGCCGGAGATCTATGTCTATAACGGCCGCTACTATATGTTTGCCAGTTTCAAACGGAATCAAGTGAGCCGGGGGACGCAGATTCTGGCCGCTGATAGTCCCATGGGACCATTCCTTCCCCACAGTCCAGGCCCAGTGACACCAGGGGGTTGGGAATGCCTTGATGGATCCTTGTATATGGATGACGCAGGAGACCCCTGGATGGTCTTTTGCCACGAATGGGTACAGATCCTCGATGGTTCGTTCTGTGCTGTGCGGCTCAATCGGGAGTTGACAGCGGCTGTGGGTGAACCGCATTTGCTCTTCTACGCCTCTGAAGCGCCGTGGAGCCGACCTTTTCTTCCGATCCGAGGGGAAGAAACGTTTGTGAGCGACGGACCGTTTCTTCATCGGACCTCCGATGGACTGATCATGCTCTGGTCTAGCTATGGAGAACAAGGATATGCCATCGGGATGGCGGTGTCGACGACAGGGGAGGTATTCGGACCGTGGCGGCAAGTCGGAGAGCCGTTATATGCAAAAGACGGCGGGCACGGGATGGTCTTTCGAAGATTTGATGGTCAGTTGATGTTGGCCATTCATTGTCCTAACGATTCGCCGAATGAGCGGCCGCTCTTTTTGGAAGTTGAGGAGAAGGAAGGTCTCTTTGCGCTTAAGCCTTAGAAAGTCTTCTATCCCGACGGATGGATGTGCAGCGGATCATAGAAGAAGCCTTCCATTTCAAAAGCTCGGTGAAGCAGGAGGAGATGTCGTATGAACAATAGTAATTCGACCTTGCAAGAGATCCGGCTCCGGCTTCCGGCGAAATATGAAGAGTTTAATCAAGCGCTGCTCCGTCTCTTCCAACGGGTTGTCCAACCGGCCGGCGATGGGCGTTATCGATTTAAATCCAGCAATGAACTCTTCTTTCCCTATGTTACTATAGATATCCTTTCCCTTCACGGGACTCCGCCAGCGGTGACATTTCTCCGAACGGATAAGTCGGAAGTCACGGTAGGTTTGGAGGAGACGCCGGGCTTTATCAAGAAAAACTCCAAGATCTACCAACACTTGAGCATTGATGAGGTGTTATGCCGATTGCAACGGATGGGCTTGGAGATCGTCCGGATCGATCATGCCGGTGTTAATCTGCCATGGCCATCGGGCGTTCATCCCCGAATAAAAAAACTACGGAATGAGTTGAGCAAAGATTGTTTATACCATCTGTTTCCTACAGGGGAAGCGTGGGATTTTATCCTTCCAGGTAGTCCGGAGGAGATCGATGCAAGGATGCCCTTGAATTATCACACCATTAGAAAACCCAAATTTGAGCTCGTATCCTTCGATGGGTGCTCGACTCCGCTCTTCCAATTTGATGTGGCATGCAATGGAACGTCCCATGAAATCGTGGAAAACTTCAAAGAAGGCATCCATGATCGAAACTTAAATAACGTCTGGGTCTACCTGGAGAACCCATACGAAATCGATATTTGTCTGGTGTTGGGAGCCGACTATGAAGGGGATTGGTCGAATTACTTCGAGGGTTGTCGGATCATGGAATAAATAGAGTTCTTTTAGCGGACTCATTACGATGAGACCGCTCTTTTTATGTATATCGATGACGTCGGCATAATTTGATCAAAACAATAATCAAAAAGCAATTTATCCATAGATATAGATCAAAGACTTTTTTACTGTATCGGGGAGGGCGGAAAAATTGCGGACGTGTGTCATTGGCGTCGGGAATGAACTGCGTAGGGATGACGGGATCGGCCCGCTCATCATCGAGCAATTGCGGAAAATGGTCTGGAAGACCTCGACCGATCTATTTACGTTGGGGCCGGATCTCTTTGGTCTGGGTAGGATGGCTGGGAGTTATGATTTACTCTTTGTCCTCGACGCCCTTCCGCCGGGACCGGAGCCGGGTAAAGTGACGGTGATTCGTTGGGAAACGGCGGCGTGCCGTAAAATGCAGGTGCTCTCCCTCCACGATATGGATCTGATGATGCAGCTGAATTGGGCTCGGAGGGAATGCATGAAAGAGATTTGGTTGATCGGGGTGGAGACGGCCTCCGATGATTGGGGGATCGGGCTCTCCCCCGAGATGCAAGAGGTCATGGCATCGTTGGTGGAACGGGTCTATGGGGTGATCCAAGAGCGATTGAGCCATGCAATGTTGTTGGAGGGTTTGGGAGTATGATAAAAAGTGAAAAGTGAAAAGGGGAAATGCAGTTCTGAATGGAGTTGTGCCGACTCGGGATGAAAGTGGGGCAAAACCCTCATCCATTTCCCTTCTCCCAACACCTTGGGAGAAGGGGAGCGGTTAAAATATATTAGGACCTTCAGATTTAACGGTTCCCCTCGCCCAATTGATTGGGCGAGGGGTTAGGGTTTAAGGTCAAACAGCGGCTTTCTATTTCTTCCTAAGCGTATCCTATTGAAGTTGGAAGTTTTGTGACTGTTGTTTTAGGATCTCTTGTTTGCCCTCCTCGATGTACTGGGCTTCTTTGGGTGATAGCATGTAGAGGAGCTGTTGCAGCTCTCCCACATGATGCCTCTCCTCGTCAGCGATATGGTAAAGGACTTTTTTGACCCGTTCATCGGTGGTGGCCATGGCGTGGGCTTCGTAGACGATGATGGCTTCCAGTTCACCCGTCATATCGACTCGCAGGGCTTGGATCAGTTCGTCGTTGGACATTTGTCTGGGTACGTTGGCAACAAAGGGATCGCTGATTTGAGCCATGAAATTCTCTCCTTTCACGTCATTAATTTTCACCGGGGCTATGTCCTTTATTCCAACTCCGCAAAGAAAAAGGATGTCACTTGGAGACATCCTTTTAATCTTACCTCACTAGCATATCGTCGATGGCGATCTCGGGATGATGGGAGCGTTTTTGCTCACGGGTGGAGTCCTGATATTGAATGGCTGAATTGGGACACCACTGGAGACAAGCGAAGCATAGCTCGCAATCGTGTTGCCAAATCGGTTTGGCGTCGATCATGACGATGTTGTTTCGTGGGCAGACCCGCACACAGGTTTCACAATGGGTACAATGCTCATCGACACGGTAGTCCTTGTCGGCGGTTTTAAAGACGGAGACGCCCATTCGATGAATGAGATCGCCAAAGAAAACAGCAGCAGCAGATCCGGTCTCCGGGGGATGTTCTGTGCAACCTTTGGTAGCAGTGATGATATCCGCCAAACGTTGATTAGCGAACTCCGGCGGTTGGCCGTTGAGGTTCCGGACGAAACTGATTACGGGATTATCTTTGCTAAGGAGCGCATAGCCATTCTCTCGCACCGCAAATCCGGCACTTAGACGGGCGCGGCGTTTTTGAAGAAGATTTTTCAGCTGAAGAAGGGTACCGGCGTGGGTTCCCCCGCATGTGGCCACGGCAAAGATGTATGGATTATCCTGGAATGACAACCCTTTTATGAAATCGGCGACGATGCGCGGCAGACCGAAAGCATAGACGGGAAAGACAAAGCCGATTCGCGGGGCGGATGCCTTCATCGAGCCTTTCATGGCTTGCGGAATAGAGATAAGTTCGGTTTCACCGAGGCCATCGGCGATCTTGCGGGCAAGCGCCAGAGAGTTCCCGGTGGCGGAGAAGTAATAGATAATGGTTTTCATCAAAACACCCCTATTTTATAGAAGAGCGACTCCATGAATCGCCCCATCCTCTCTTTTGGCGTTACCCGACGGTCGCACTATTGCCGCCATGCAGCCACGGCTTCATCGAAGTCGTGCGTTACTCCATGATGGCCGGTGCATAGCAAAGAAATCTCGGACAAGTTGGCGATCTTTTTTAAGGAGGCCTTTGCTTGGTCAGTGTCCATATTAAAAAACTTTGGTGAGAAGGGGATGGCTTTGCCGTTCTTTAGCCCCAGCGCATCGCCGGTGAACAAGAAACGATCGTTGACAAGATAACTCATGGATCCCGGAGTATGTCCGGGAGTCGCGATGGACTTCACCTGGATGTCGCCGAAGTAGAGGATACTGCCGTCATTGGTGTAGTAGGGCTCGACGGGGAGCTTTTTTATGTACCTTCGAGATTTCTCACCGGTGAGAAAGGGCTCTTCGTCGATGGAGAGATAGACCTGTGCTTCTTTGAAGAGTCTAATGCCAGCGGTATGGTCGGAATCGGCATGGGTTAAAAAGAGGAGTTTAATGGATTCCGGGGCGATTCCCAGCTCGGAGAGTCCGCGTTTGACCTGCTTGAGGTCGGCGCCCGCATCGATAGCGATGCGTTCCTCGCCGACAATGACGATGTACATATTGGACATACGGGTGCGAATAGCGAATACATTCTCGTGGATGTGGCTGGTTTGGACCGTTTGCATTCGGATGAAGTCCATTAAGGTTGCAAACATGTTCGTTGCAAATCCGGTCAGCAAAAATGCGACAATGATTACGGAGCCGATTACGGTTTTGTTCATCTTGGACGGTCACACCTTTCCTTGGGTTCGAGTTATCATTATTGCTTAGCGACTTGAATTATAGTAAACTTATAGTGTAAATACCAAACCAACAGTTTATAATAAATACTGTTAGTGTACTGCGTATACCGATAGTATACCATTATTTTCTCGGGTGTCAAGTGGAGGGGGAGGATGTTTTTGGAACAGGAGATAACACGGAGAGAGAAGGAACGAATGATGCGGGAAGCGGGGATTGTCTCCGCTGCGGAAGAAGTCTTCTTTGAGAAAAGCTTCGATATGGCCTCCATGGAAGAGATTGCCAAACGGGCGCAGTTCACTAAGAGGACGATCTACCAGTATTTTATGGGTAAAGAAGATCTCTATTACGCGGTGGCCAATAAAAACTTTAGAACGCTTTTAGACTATTTTCGTGAAGCTTTGGCGATTGATGGGACAGGCTATGAGAAATACCGCGCTTCCACCATGGCGTATTATCGTTTCTATCGGGATCACCCGAAAGCCTTAGCCCTTATGAATTATGGCCGCTTTATCCAAGGACAGAAAGAACTCTGCCCCCACTTTCAGGAGATGATCAGGCTCAACCGTGGAATGATTGAGATGTTTGTGGAAGTGTTGGAGGAAGGCAAGCGGGATGGGAGCATCCGCGCGGATTTGGATACCCATAAGGGTGTCTGTTCCGGTGTCTATTTGGTCGTCGGCTTTTTCCAATTGCTTTCGGAGAAAGGAACCCATCTAACGAAATATCACGGCATTGATGTGGAAGAATTTGTTGAATACACCATCGACCTAATCTGTGACGCGGTGCGTGAAAAGTAGTAAAAAATGCTCGCCAAGATCGCTAAGGACGCGAAGATAATTATATAATCAACCTCTTACAGTCCATCTTCCACCCTTTGCGCTCTTTGCGCCTTTGCGAGAGAACACGTTCCCTTCCCACAAAGACTTTCTCCCAAGCCGCTGGGGTCTTTTGTTTCTCGCCAAGATCGCTAAGGACGCGAAGATAAATATATAAAAAAAACGCCTTGCGGCGTCCTTTCGAAAACAGAATAAAGGCTTTGATTATTTAACCACGAAGAGCACGAAGTACACGAAGAAACCAAATTAATTACGTTATATTGATTAAATAGACTCTTTTTTCCGAACACGACGATTCATCGTTGTCTTCCCCAATAATCCCTTCACTCCCACCTTCATGTTCTTCATGTACTTCGTGGTTTGAAGTGTCCCCCAAATACCTACCTTTAGTCTTTAAGAAATAAATTCCCACCCCCGAAAACTTATAAATTCTATTATGTTAAAACAAACCTCTTCCAGTCCCTCTTCCACCCTTTGCGTCTTTGCGAGAGAACACCGTTCCCTTCCCGCAAAGACTTTCTCCCAAGCCGCTGGGGTCTTTTATTTCTCGCCAAGATTGCTAAGGACGCGAAGATTTTATGATCATAAAGTTGATTCAGCAAGATTGTAGTCAGAAGACAGTTCTCCCTCAAAGGCGCGAAGGGTTTTTTATTGCTAAATCCCATTGAAAATAAATTGAGCATTTGATACATTAATTTGTCCTAAAAATATAACGAATTTACGAAATATATTAAAATATAGAATAGAGGGTATCGACTTCTTGGATTGCTGACGTAGGGATAAAAAGGGTCGGTATGATTCATAGTAAGGAGTGGGTTTAAATGAAGACGCGAAATGGGCTTCTATTTTTCCTTTTGGTCTCAATGGTTAGCATGGCGATGGTCTTCGCTGAGGAGCCTGTGGTCTCCCATGTGGTGAAGAACAATGGTCAGCTCCAGGTTCTCAATGGACAATTATGTAATGAAAAGGGTCAACCGGTTCAACTCAAGGGCATGAGCTCCCACGGCTTGCACGCCTGTATGTTCACGAAGAACACCATCAAGTATTTGGTTCGGGACTGGAATATCACCGTTATTCGGGCAGCCATGTATACCGACGGTTATCTGCAAAACCCCGAGTTGATGAAGGAAAGAATGCGGCTCTTCATCGACAAAGCCATTGAACATGGAATCTATGTCCTGGTGGACTGGCATATCCTTAGGGATGGCAATCCCAATAAACATAAAGAGCTGGCCAAAGCCTTCTTTGAAGAGATCGCTACGGCCTATGGGAAATACCCCAATGTGATCTATGAGATCTGCAACGAACCCAACGGCGTCGGTTGGGACGAGGAGATTAAACCCTACGCTGAGTATATCATTCCTGCTATTCGCGCCATTGACCCGGATAACATTATCGTCATCGGAACCGAAGATTGGAGTCATAGTCTTGGGAACGCCGCTGAGAACCCGCTCGAAGGTTCCAACCTCATGTATGCATTGCATTTCTATACGGGCAGCAGCTTCCAAGAGTTGCGCGATAAAACAGATGAGGCCATAGCTAAAGGGTTGGCTGTTTTTGTCACCGAATTTGGCATTACCAACAATATGGGTGCGGGCAAACTTTATCTCGAGGAAGCCGAGAAGTGGATGGACTGGATGGATCGGAATAAAATCAGCTGGTGTAACTGGTCTTTCAGCAACTTTGCGGAGGATAGCGCAGCACTGGAGTTTACCACAGGGATGAATGGTCCATGGAAAGATGCGCAGATCAGTGAATCGGGGTTATGGGTTCGGACAAAACTTTGGGAAAGATAGAAGGAATCCAAGAGTGACAAGCTGTAGTAGTCGGCCACGTCAGCAAGGCTGGGGCACGTGGGCGGAATGATGGCTATTAGGAGTCGTGCCGACTCTGGGATGAAAATGAGGCCAAACCCTCATCCCTTGCCCTTCTCCCAACACATTGGGAGAAGGGGAACTGCCAAATTATTAAGCTTAATGTTTTGTCCTTCAGATTTGCCGTTTCCCCTCGCCCGATGTATCGGGAGAGGGGTTAGGGGTGAGGGTACTCCAGAGGCATTTTCTAGGTAGTCGCCCACCCCAGCAAGGCTGGGGCAAGCGAAAGGATGAAAATGGGGAGACCTCTCTCTTGCTCTCCCCTGACAGGGGAGAGTAACCT
>OBJA01000478.1_pt1 | contig 34900 bp, 30 predicted proteins | sample 1519751 | NCBI WGS metagenome assembly OBJA01 (sample SAMEA3881238, study PRJEB22517) | soil metagenome | biome: lake sediment; feature: soda lake sediment; material: sediment, water from around vicinity | place: India | collected 2013-12-23 | depth 3 m
CTGCTGAAAAGCCGCCAATTGTCATCGAGCCGTGTAGGGACGGCCGCGCTTACATTCGCCGGCAAAGGATTGCCCATGAAGCCGAATTGGGCAAGCTTGAGCGAGCTGGCGAGATGGTGATGATTGGCTGGCTGGGCAAGTTCGAGAATCACGTCCTGAAGATTGCATCGGTGATTCATGCGTTTGAGTTCATGCAGAACGAAGAAATCGATTTTCCCTACCCGGTGCAAATACCACTTGCCACCGTGGAAGCGGCCTGCGAGCTGGTTATGAGCCTGCACGAACATATGCGGAAGGTTATAGATGCCGCCGGTGAAAGTGGATTTCAAACGGCGACGGACGCTATTCTAACCATGCTACGTGAGAGCAAGAAGCCCATGGCAACTTCTGCGGTAGCGGTAAAGGCAAAGAACCGCAAACCTTTCGCCGATATGGGCAATGATTCATATCGGGCGGTTAAGTCTTTCATTGATGTCCTAATTGTCAAAGGCATCTTGACCAAGGTATCTGGGAAGCTTGATTTGGCTGAATAGCAAGGAAAAGCAAGGAATAGCAAGGAATAGCAAGGAAATAGCAAGCTTTTAAAATATCAAGTCATTGATTTTAAAGGAAAATGTGAAAATCCTTGCTATTTTCAGACTTTGCTTGCATGCACACAAAAAAAGTCAAAAATTTTTCACCGGAAAAAAATGATGAGGGGGGGTCAATAGCAAGGATTGGGAAGAAGTAAAAGTAAGTCATTGATTATTAACAATTACTTATTAATTAAACCTTGCTATTTCCTTGCTATTTCCTTGCTATTTCCTTGCTAAAGCTTGCTGGCCGTCATTAAACACGGCGGAAACAATTAACCATCACGGGGTAAAAAATGATTCACGGACTAGTCTCAGGCACGATTTCAGGAAATATCAAACACGGCGATAAGTACACCGCTGGCCGCATAACCGTGAAGGCTGGCACCGATGTATTGACGGTGGGATGGATTGCGTTTGATGCTGATATCAGGGCAATGCTGGGCCGCTTGATGGATGGCGATGCTATCAGCCTATCCGGCGACATAACCCCGAAGGCGTTCACCGATCGATCGGGCGTTAATCGGGCAACCATCAGCATCACGGTGATCAAGGCGCTGGTGGCTGGCTGAACGCACCACGGGACGCCCAGAATCAAGCAGGATGGCGCAAAAATGATTCTGGATGCATTACCTACCTGTTCACCGGTGGCAGTGGGTCACGCTGCGATATTTTCGTAACGTAGCGGGATTGCCCGATGATCCAAAATCGATTGGAGCGCAACTTTTGGCAGATATCTGCGGAATGTCGGTGCGGCTTCGATAGGTGCCTGCTCCACCACGGCGGCCTGACGCTCTGCCGGCAAAGTGGCTATGTCTGCAGCAACGTTAATGGATATCTCGCCAGATCGAAGGGCGCCTATCAATTCAGGGGATGCGGCCGCCTCGATCTTCTTAACCTTGGCAACGGTATCATGCGAAACGCCGGCAATCCGGGCAATTTCCCGCTTGGTATCGATAGGGTCGATAATCTGTTTGTCAGATTTCTGACAAACAGAATCCACCGGCTTTCTTATCTGCTGTTCCTTAGCCCGTTTCGCAAATATTCCCTCAAGCTTCAGCGCCAATTCTGTTCGAATAAACGACGACAGATTACGCCGGCCGAATTGATTCTTGATTATCCATTCTTTCGCGTCGTCACGATTGCCAATTCCTTTCGCTTCCACGGTCTCAACCCTGATATTCAGCCGGGTGCATATCTCGTGCCGGTTATGGCCATCAATCAAGATTCCATCCCATACCACCAAAGGGTCACGACACCCAGTCCGGCAGCTCCAAAATTTATTGGAACACCGGCTACGCGACGAGATTTTCGTAGCGTTCGGGGTCAGTCCAGAATTGGACACACCCCGGCCAGCCCATCCCATTCCGGCGAGATTGGATATAGGTGTTAAATCAATATATAGTATGTTTTGTGTTGTTTAATCACAACATATTGTGTTTTTGGGTTGTTTATACTTCCTGAACGCGTATAATTATCCCCATCCACTTCATTTACAAAAGGAGATTGTTATGGATGCCGAAACACAAAAGAAGGCGGTTTTGAAGTTGCTTCGGGCTAAGCCGATGAGCACATTTGAATTCAGGAATTTGGGAATTTGCCACCCGGCGGCAAGGGTCCAGGAGTTGCGGAAAGCTGGGCACCGGATTGATACAGTTCTCACTGATTCCACGCCCGATCATCGCGGGCACGTGCATGGATCGGTTGCGAAGTACACCTTAGTTCAGGAGGCGACCCGATGAGCGCACCCGAATGGCTGGCAACCACATCACTTGAAGAGCTTGAGGCGTCACTGGCCAAAATCAATGCGAAAATTGAAGAACTTAAGTCGGTTGATTGGACGAGCAAAATCGCTAATGCTGTCCGGCGCGATCAAGCATCGGCGTCTGAATTTGTCGAATTGGAACGGGACGCGGCCGATGAGCTGCGACTGGCCGAGGGGACCAAGCTGGCATGTGAGCAGCGGATTGCAGAGGTTCGCGAGGCGGAAAAGGCCGCAAAGCTCGAACCGGTCAGGGCTAATCATACGAAAGCGCTCGACGATTGCGGGGTGGCGTTGAAGTCAGCATGGAAGGCTTTTGCTGCCTTGAATAAAGCGCTGGACTGTTACGAGGCCGCCCGTACAGCCGCCACTCAAGCGATTTCTGCCGAGTTTGATTTGCTGGATTTCGCGCCCGACCGTGACCCGTCGACTGAACTCTATCTATCAAAACCTGGCCAAGCTGGCCTAGCCGTGCCGATTTCAAAGGAACTAGCCGAGCTGGTGGTGAATCTGGGTGCTGCCGCAAGCAGAGCCGGGATGCTGGCTGACCGTCCACCGGTGGGCCGCATTTTAGCGCCAAACATTGAAATCACTTCAGGAGGTTCAAAATGAATGCAAACGATTTGCAGGAAATTGTTGATGAAATTGAGCGCAGGAAGAAAAGCAAGATTGCCGTGGATGGTGAAGTTATCCATGCACCGATGGCAATCATGGATAGCTGGCGCGGGGTTGTTCAGGATGCAGCAGAAGCCAATTTCTTCGATTGCACCCAGACTGATTCCCACAAGGGTTATATTGATCGCATGTGCGGGCGGGATAGCGGCGTCACTGATGCCCATGCCGGTTATGTCAAGCGGCTTACCACCGGGTCGGGGGAAGCTGGCTGGCTGAAGTAAAACAACGCCGGCCCGCCAGCGGATGGAAGATGCCTACCAGCGTTCGGTGGATGATCTGAACGCATGGCGTAATGAGCCAGCCGGCACGACTGGGCATGCCTGCCTAAGCGATGCTGATGCAGCAGAGGCCGCTTATCAACGTTCGGTGGATAGCCTGAACGCGTGGAGAAACACCTGATGCCCGCCGGATTGAGGATTTACGATGCGCAAGGCAATGTTATCGGCGATTACACGAGTTCGTATGGGCGGTTTATCGGGATGATCGATACCGCCGCCTATCCCGGCAATTCGTTCACCGATGCACGGCTGGCAAGTGGCAGGCCATGGCTCATCAAAATGTTCAAGCATAATGATGTAAGCCCAACCACGGCTTGCCCCATTAACATTGCAGCCAGCGGCACCACGATAAGCTGGCAGATATCGAACCCCGGCAGCCGGAAGGATTGCTGGTTAATTTACGGAGTTTATTGATGCCAGCAGGATTACGGGTAAGAAATGATGATGGATTTTTGCAGATCGACAGCGAAAATCGTAATTTGATGCTTCGCAATAAATGGTCGGGCACCACAACCGCCAGCCCGCAATTCACGACGACCGGCGGAGTGCTTTTGCAAAGGATATTAACGCCGAGCTTTTCGTCTGATTGCCCTGTGCTGGCTGTGCGGTGCGATTCCCCCATTGCAAACATGGGGGCGGTTCGTGACCAGCCAAACGGCACTGCATCGTATGAATTTCTGGTTTACAGCACGACGCCGGTTCCGATTACTTTCTATGCTTTCGAGCTTCAGAAAAGCGCCAATTCCGGCTGTGGGCTGCAAGTGTTTGATGGCGCCGGCCAGCTTGTCTTTGATGCGGCGCAGAAGCAGTTCCGGGTGGAGTCGTATATAGTCAGTGGCGGGGGGGTTCACAACCTGCCAGCAGGCAAAACTTATGCAATGGTTCTGAGTGATCTTTGTGGCAGCTTTACGCAACCCAGCCCGCCAAGCCAGCCATGGCCGCTGCACACGATATTTGCCCGAAACGCGGGATCAGCGATTGCCGTCGAACAGATAACGCACCACTGCCCGCCGACATGGGCAGGTGCATCGCAAGGGTTCTATAGCGGCGCGTTACAGGCTGTTGTGATTGATGTAACGAATTATTGATCCAAGCCGGCTCGCCACCGGCCCCTTGAAACGGCGGCAAACTGGCCCGGACTCCTACCGGGCTTTTTTGTATAATGATTTCACGAAATAAATCACCCTGTGGGGTTGCGTGTGGGGTGAACATTTTGACAGGTCTGAATTATTATTTAAATTCAGTCGCTTACGTTAAGCTATTGGCGGAGAGGGTGGGATTCGAACCCACGTGCCAGGAAATCCTGACCATCTGATTTCGAGTCAGCGCCGTTATGGCCACTTCGGTACCTCTCCGGTGTGCGGCGAGCAACGGGTGTTATTTTATCAGTTTTTCAACCTGTTTATCGTTGAGCTGCTTTGCATAAAGGGTTATCACTTGTATTACTGTTCTATTTGGCAAGAGCGCGCTGGTCGTAATGGTGAGCTTTACTGTCATCTGTTCGAAAATTCCAATCATGTGATCCGTTCATGACCAGGCTCAAGACACTTTATGTCTGCAATTCTTGTGGCGGACAGACTTTGAAATGGCAGGGTCAGTGCCCGCATTGCCGTGAATGGAATACGTTGACTGAAACCGTTCAAGAGAAGAATGTGTTGCGTTTTTCCCCGGATTCGGCGCAGAAGCAGGTGCTGAGTCTGAGCGAAGTCGAGACTGAGGATATGCCTCGTTTCCTGACGGGGATGGATGAGTTCGACAGGGTGCTGGGAGGAGGGCTGGTACAAGGCGGGGTTGTATTATTAGGCGGCGATCCGGGTATAGGTAAATCGACGCTGTTGTTACAGGCATTATCCCGAATGTCTGCTCACCATCGGGTGTTGTACGTCAGTGGTGAAGAGTCCATGCAGCAGATAGCGTTGCGTGCAAGACGGCTGTCTCTGGATGTGGCCAAGGTTGATTTGTTGACCGAGATCCGGCTGGAGGCGATTCAATCGATTTTGGCTGAACATCGTCCGTGTATCGCGATTATCGATTCGATTCAGACAATTTATTCCGAAACATTACACTCTGCGCCCGGTTCGGTGGCTCAGGTGCGTGAATGTGCGGCGCGACTGACTCGCTTCGCCAAAACCAGTGGTACCTGCCTCGTGCTGGTAGGACATGTAACCAAGGATGGTGCATTGGCCGGGCCGCGTGTTCTGGAGCATATGGTGGATACGGTGCTCTATTTTGAAGGGGATACACATTCGACATTTCGTTTGGTTCGTGCTTTCAAAAACCGTTTTGGAGCAGTTAACGAGCTGGGTGTCTTTGCCATGACTGAGAAAGGGTTGCGGGAAGTGGGAAATCCTTCGGCGCTGTTTCTTTCCCACCATAGTGTGCGTGTACCAGGGACTTGCGTGATGGTAACGCAAGAGGGCACACGTCCTCTGCTGGTAGAAATCCAGGCACTAGTGGACGAGGCGCATGCACCCAGTCCCCGAAGATTGTGCGTGGGACTGGAACAGAACCGGTTGGCAATGTTGCTGGCGGTGCTGCACCGCCATGCTGGCATTCCCTGTTTCGACCAGGATATTTTCATCAATGCAGTTGGAGGGGTCAAGATTACTGAACCAGGAGCTGATCTGGCGGTAATGCTGGCGATCGTTTCCTCACTGAAGAATCGGGTTTTACCTGAAAAAACAGTCATATTTGGAGAAATTGGACTGGCAGGTGAAATACGGCCGGTGCAGCGAGGACAGGAGCGAATTAAAGAAGCTGCCAAACTGGGTTTTACCTGTGCGGTTATTCCAAAGGCCAATCAGTCCAGGCAGGCTGTCAAAGGAATTGAAATCATTGCTGTGGAGCGGGTAGAAAAAGCTGTCAGTGCACTTTTCTGAGTTTTGAATGAATTATGTGCAGATTTTTCATGTGATTAGCACGCAGTGAGCTAAACTACCCGGGTACTGGCGTGACAGTCAATACCCGGGAAATGCCGGTTTTACTCCGTGCGAGCAAAACGGTCGGTACTGTTGAATTTACTGTCCCTGAACGGGCGTTTCCGGGTTTCGCGAGCAAATGGTTGCCCGAATCCAGTATCTTTGTCTCCTCGGTAACTCGGGGAAGCATTACGCGTATTGGAACTATCCGACCATGAACGCCGGGGTTTGTGTGCGGCAGAAGATGATCTTCTTCCCGGTTTATCATCACCGCGACCAAATCTTGGTTTAGTGCGAGGTTCTATGCCGGGTATGATATGAAATTCAAAGCGATTGCCGGTAAACCGTTCGATTCTTTTCAGATGGGCAACATCTTTTCCGGATGCGAACGAAACCGCGATACCGGAAGCACCAGCCCGGCCGGTTCGCCCGATGCGATGCACATAATCTTCTGCAAACTTTGGCAAATCGAAATTGATGACATGGGTAATATCGGCAATATCGATCCCGCGTGCAGCGACGTCTGTAGCTACCAGGATCTTGAGCCGACCCTGACGCAGGCCGGTTAGAGTGCGTGTACGTTCACGCTGCGTCATATCTCCGTGCATGGCTGCAGCCTTGTGTCCCTGGGAAGAAAGGTTGTCCGCGAGGGAATCGGCATCACGTTTCGTTGCAGTAAATACGATCGCCTGTTTGATGGTGGTATCACGCAGCAGGTGATCCAGCAGCCTGTTTTTGTGTATGAGATCATCTACATAATGCATACGCTGTTCAATGTGATCGAGTTTGGTATGCTGAGCAGCTACCTGAATCCGTTTCGGTGTTTTCAGCAGACGCGCAGCGATTTTCTCGATTGCAACGTCCAGGGTTGCTGAGAACAGCAGAGTTTGCCTGGTGGCAGGTGTCGAGAGAGCGATACGCTCGACATCCTGGATGAATCCCATATCCAGCATGCGGTCTGCTTCATCCAGAACCAGCATTTCCAGTCGCGAGAAATCTATCCGCCCGCGCTCGATGTGGTCAATTAAACGACCGGGTGTGGCAACCAGTACGTCGACGGTTTGTGACAGGAGCTTATTTTGCAGGGGGTAAGGCATGCCGCCCAGAATACTGACGACGTTGACACGTGACAGGAATTTTCCATATTTGCTGGCGGCATCGGAAACCTGTAGAGCCAGTTCACGTGTTGGTGTCAGAACCAGTATGCGTGGGCCCCGTCCGCGAATTTGTGTGGGTGTGGCCAGACGATGCAATGCTGGTAGCATGAAGGCAGCTGTTTTACCGGTTCCGGTTTGTGCACTTGCCATGACATCATGGCCCACGATCAGCTCCGGAATGGCTTGCTGCTGAATTGGGGTGGGGGTGGTATAACCCGCTGCCACTACGGCTTTTACAATTGCGGGATGCAGATTCAAATTTTCAAATGACACTTTGGTTTTCCTGATAATGAAGAAATTTAATGCGCAAACAGGAATATACCGCAGCAAATAATTGCTGGTACCGCTGGCGCAAATCAATAAAACATCGCTGCTAACCAGGGATACCGCACAATTTCGAGAAGAAACAGAGAAATCTGGAGAGGTCAGAAACGATGAAACCTAAAACCCTGCCTTGAACTTGATAGAGGCAGGGCGGTAAGTATACAGTAAATTACAGTAAAGATTGAATTTTGTGGGATTGCTGAGCGTAAGCAGCTGATTAACGGGTAATCGGCTTGTAGCGAATTCGTTTGGGTTTGGCCTCTTCTTCTCCAAGGCGCTGGCGTTTGTCGGCTTCGTATTCCTGGTAGTTACCCGTAAAAAACGTGACTTGTGAATTGCCTTCAAAGGCCAGGATATGAGTGGCAATGCGATCCAGAAACCAGCGATCATGAGAGATTACCAGTACACAACCGGCAAATTCCAGCAAAGCGTTCTCCAGTGCCCTCAGTGTTTCTACATCTAGGTCATTGGAAGGTTCGTCCAGCAGCAGTACGTTACCCCCCGCTATCAATGTCTTAGCAAGATGTAGCCGGCCTCGTTCCCCACCGGAAAGTGTTCCGGTAATTTTTTGCTGATCAGGACCTTTGAAATTAAAGCGGCCAAGGTAGGCGCGTGCAGGTGCTTCATATTTGCCAACGATGAGCATGTCGTTTCCGCCAGAGATGGCGTGGAATACGGTCTGACTATCAGCTAGAGCATCACGTGACTGATCCACATGGGCGATTTTTACTGTTTCACCTGTTTTGATTTCACCCGTATCTGGCTGTTCTTTCCCTGTAATCATACGGAACAAGGTGGATTTTCCGGCACCATTGGGGCCGATAATTCCAACGATTGCACCAGGCGGTATTCTGAAATTCAGGTTGTCAATCAGCAGGCGATCTCCAAATCCCTTGGAGACATTGATAAATTCGATGATTTCATTCCCTAGCCTGTCTGCAACAGGAATGAAAATCTCCTGCGTTTCGTTACGTTTCTGGTATTCCTGGGAGCTGAGTTCTTCAAATCGGGCCAGTCGGGCCTTGGATTTTGCTTGTCTGCCTTTGGGATTTTGCCGTACCCATTCCAGCTCTTGTTTGAGTGATTTCTGGCGGGCGGATTCTGTACTTTCTTCCTGTTTCAAACGTGTTTCTTTCTGTTCCAGCCAGCTTGAATAGTTCCCCTTCCAGGGAATACCATGGCCACGATCCAGTTCCAATATCCATTCTGCTGCGTTATCCAGGAAATACCGGTCGTGTGTAACGGCTACTACTGTGCCGGGAAAACGTGCAAGAAATTGTTCGAGCCATTCGACCGATTCCGCATCCAGATGGTTGGTGGGCTCATCCAGAAGCAGCATATCCGGTTTGGATAGAAGCAGTCTGCAGAGTGCAACGCGACGTTTCTCTCCTCCTGAAAGGTGCTGGATGTGAGCATCCCATTCCGGAAGACGTAGTGCATCAGCAGCTATTTCCATCTGTTGGGACAGATTGTCCCCATTTTGTGTGGTCAATATTGCTTCCAGTCGTGATTGCTCGGCTGCCAGTGCTTCGAAATCGGCGTCTGGTTCGGCGTAGGCCGCATAAACCGCTTCCAGTTGTTGTTGTGCATTGAATACGTCTCCGAGTCCTTCCTGGATTGTTTCGCGCACAGTAAGTTGGGGATCCAATTGCGGTTCTTGCGGCAGGTAGCCAATGTTGAGATTCGGCATGGGTGTACATTCCCCTTCAAAATCTTTATCCACCCCGGCCATGATTTTTAGCAGAGTGGATTTGCCAGAGCCATTCAAGCCGAGCAGACCGATTTTTGCTCCTGGAAAGAAACTCAGTGAGATGTCCTTAAGAATGACGCGTTTGGGAGGGACGATTTTACCGACGCGATTCATGATTAAAACGTATTGAGCCATAAATGCTTTATTGATCCTGAATTTAAATTGATCTGAACAATCTAGAATCTGGGGAGTTTCTGCCGGGATTTAATAAAAAGTGGTGGTTTAAGGCTGGCAGCTGGTGTAGTAGAGCAATGATCTACGTCTGGCTATATTAAAAGGCAAAAATGTAAAAGGCAAATGGCAACACTGAAGAAATGAAGTGTTCTATCGAGCGGACGGAGTTGTTGTTTAAGTGGATACTAGCGGGGGGATATGAAAGTTACGGTTCACTATACATCGGAGAGAGTTCAAGTTTTTATTGTTCCAGCCGAAATACACGTTACTGAATTTCGAAAGATAGCCGAAAAAGTGGGGGGAGAAGTACTTAGAGTTGAATTTACATCGTTGGATTCAAGGCCTCATCAGTATCATGCCGAAGAACGGAAGCACTAGCAGCAACTCTGAATAGCTGGTCACTGTTGTAAAAATGTGCCTTATAGTTCTAAAAAACTTGTCATGTTAAAAATATTGGTTGATTTACCGATATAGTTTAGTCGTAATATTTCTGACGCTAGCCGGGGTGTATGTTTATCGGATGCCATATCGGGGTGAAAATAAGTGATATTAGTCATATTTCATCATTTAAAAGTGTAGTAGGTTATACCTATTTCATAAGCAGATTTTTCGTTACGGTCCCTGTTGTTGCGGAGCGCTGCTGAACTGATAGATAAACTATAAGTTACCCGATCTGCAGATAAGTAATAGTAATATGTATGGCTGTAGTGCCTGTAGTGAGAATCAGGGTTAGAGGCACGTTTGTTTTTTATTGAGGGTTTCGAGTGAATATTTCCATTAAAGCCTGGATAGTTAGTCTATCAGTTATTTTTTATCTGCTTACGCTCGGTGGTTGCACGACTTATCCACTACTTTCTACTCAAGGTGAACAGGTACCGCACGATTATCTGATCGGGCCGGGCGATACGTTGAATATCATCGTTTGGCGCAATCCGGAAATATCTATGAGCGTGCCGGTGCGTCCGGATGGGAAGATTACTACGCCACTCGTAGAGGATTTGCCGGCAAGTGGAAAGACCTCAACTGAACTGGCGCGTAGTATCGAAGAGACTCTTTCAAAGTATTTGCAGCAGCCGGTAGTTACCGTTGTCATAACTGATTTTGTTGGACCATTTAGTGAGCAGATCCGGGTGATCGGCGAGGCAGCGCAACCGCAGGCATTACCTTATCGGGAGAATATGTCATTAATAGATGTCATGATTGCGGTGGGAGGGTTAACTGATTTTGCAGCAGGAAACAAAGCGAGAATTATTCGGAAAGTCGATGGTGAGCAACAGCAGTTTCGGGTCAGACTGGAAGATCTGATTCGGGATGGTGATATCTCCGCCAATGTTCCGGTTTATCAGGGTGATGTGCTGGTTATTCCTGAAAGTTTTTTTTGATTGATCTGATCGCAATCGTGATAAATGAAGAGGTGACCCGATATGAGTGAGTTGATTGCTCAACTGCTGGTTTATATCAAGGGTATCTGGAAGTATAGATGGGTTTCAGTTGTGGCTGCATGGGCTATCGCGATTGCTGGCTGGTTCTTCGTTTACCAGATGCCAGATAATTATCAGGCTTCTGCACGGATTTACGTCGATACCCAGAGTATTCTGCGTCCGCTGATGGCGGGCATGACAGTATCTCCTAATCCGGATCAGCAGATTACCATAATGAGCCGGACGCTCATCAGTCGACCGAATGTCGAGAGAATCATTCGTATGGTTGATCTGGATATCAAGGTTACTGATGATAGTGTCAGAGAGAAGCTGGCCACTACATTAATGAAGGATATCAAGCTTGCAACGACGGGTAGCGATAATATTTTCATGATTTCTTATGATAACAAGGATCCAAAGTTAGCTAAAGATATCGTCCAGTCGCTGTTGACTATTTTCGTTGAAGGTGGGCTGGAAGGTAAAAAACAGGATTCAGCTTCTGCGCTGCGTTTTATCGACCAGCAGATTGCTGCTTATGAGGAAAAACTGGTTGCTGCCGAAGCAGCGCTGACAGCTTTCAAGCAAAAGAATATTGGTTTCTTACCCGGGCAAGGAGGGGACTATTACAGTCAACTGGTGTTAGCCGCAGAAGAATTGGAAAAAGCCAGGCTTACCTTGCTTGAGGCTGAGCAGGCGCGTGATGCGGTCAAGAAGCAAATAACGGGTGATGAACCGATGCTGTTGTTCGAAGTGGGTGAAGTATCACCACAAAGTATCGTCAATCCGGAGATCGATTCCCGTATTCAGGCATTGAATACGAATCTGGATAATTTAATGTTGAATTTTACTGATCAACATCCTGATGTGGTTGCTACTAAGCGGCTGATTGCTCAATTAGAGGAGCGTAAGGTTGAAGAGGCCAAACTTATCGGTACGGGTAATAATCGTGGTAAGAATTATGATCCGATGATGCAGCAACTGAATATTGCGCTAGCTGAATCCGAAGCACAAGTGGCGTCCATGAAGGCACGTGTAGCGGAGTATGAGGCCCGCTTTGAACGTCTGAAATCCATGAGTAATACAGTTCCCGCCGTAGAGGTGGAGATGCAGCAGCTTAATCGTGATTACAATGTGAATAAAGCTAATTATGAGAAGCTGCTGGAGCGCAGAGCATCCGCTGAAATTTCTGGGGAGTTGACTTCTACTTCAGGCCTGATGTCATTCAGGATTGTTGATCCTCCTACAGTTCCGGAAACTCCATCCGGACCGGATCGTAATAAATTTTTTACACTTGTTTTGATTGGAGCTTTGGCTGGAGGGATTGGTTTTGCTTTCATTATCAGTCAGATTCGGCCCACATTTCACAGTCAGAGTACTTTGAGAGAACTGACAGGTTTACCGATTCTGGGGACGATTCCAATGGTGTGGACAGAACAGGAAAAATTGAAAGACAAGAGAAAAATTTATGCATTTGGTATTTCTTTTCTGATGCTGATGGCATGTTATGTTGTCTTGATGATGTATGTAAAACCGCATGGAATGATGGCCACCTGAATTGATGGTGTAAAGGCTGTGGTTATGTTTATTCAAAAACACAGGTTTACTTGGATACGACTGGAATAATAACGGAGTGGATATGAGCCTGATAGAAAGGGCTGCGGACAAGCTTGTAAAAAATGATATGAATCGTTTTACGCCAAGCAGTGTGTCGCAGCATGGTTCTCGTGAAGGAATCGGCCCTGATTCGTTGTTTCCCCCTGACGGCGTGTCGGGTGAAAGGACCGAACATGACAGGATTGTCAAAGAAAAAGGGGGAGCCAGTCTTTTTAATAAACCTGCTGGTACAAATAAAACAGTTAAAAAAATCGAAATCGATTTGGAAAATTTGCACCGTAAGGGTGTTGTCACACTTCATCATACTAAATCTGAGATAGCTGAGCAGTTTCGGCTGATAAAGCGTCCATTACTTGCTAACGCATTCAATCCGGACAGTGGAGTAAAGAACGGTAATCTGATCATGGTTACCAGTTCTCTATCCGGGGAAGGGAAAAGCTTCTGTTCACTGAATCTGGCAATGAGTATCGCAATGGAAATGGATCACCGGGTTTTGCTGGTAGATGCTGATGTTGCGCGCCCCTCTATTCCTGCAACTTTAGGTTTCAGTCCGGAAGAACTGGGATTACTGGATGTACTTCGTGATTCACAGTTGTCGATATCTGATGTGATGATGAAAACCAATGTAAAAAAATTGACGTTGATACCAGCGGGAAGGCGCCATACACATGCGACTGAATTGCTGGCCAGCCAGAGTATGCGGTCTATTCTGGTAGAGCTTGCACAGCGCTATCATGATCGTGTGGTAATTTTTGATTCTCCCCCGTTATTGCTGACTAGTGAGGCGAGAGTACTGGCAGGCCAGATGGGACAAATTGTCTTGGTAGTCGAGGCAGAGAGAACAACTCAGCAGACAGTAAAGGAAGCTTTGCAGCAGATCGAAGCGTGTGATGTGGTTAACCTCATTTATAACAAAGCCAGGGCACATGGCAGTACCGGATACTACGGCTATTATTGATGAAATTACTTGGATGCAATAATGGCAGCTTCTCTCGTTGGGAGAGGTATCTTAGGGTTAGCTGCGTTATTGGGTTGGGCAGCTGGGTCTTTCAGGTGAGTGCAGCAGAGTGGAATATCCAGCCACGGTTAACGGTTAGTGAGACCTATACTGATAACGTAAGACTGGGGGGAGGAATCGGTTTTGGGGGATTAGGCGGATTTGGCAGTGGTAGTGAATTTATTACACAGATCAGTCCGGGAGTGAATATAACAGGCGAAGGGCATCGTTTTAAGTCAAATCTCAATTACACTTTGAATAATCTCGTTTATGCAAAAAATGAGCGATTCCGGATACGGAATTTATTGAATGCTGATACGAGTGCTGAAATTATCAAGCACCATTTTTTTATAGATGGTCGAGCAGCAATTTCCCAGCAGAATGCTTTTTTATTTGGATCTCAGGCGCTGGATAATGCTACCTTGACAGGGAATCTGAGAAATATTTACAGGTGGAGTATCAGCCCCTATGTGCGTCAGCGTTTCAGCAATCTTGCTTCAGGTGAAGTTCGCTACGTTCACGGCGAGGTTAGTTCAAATGTCAACAATTTTTCCAATAGCAGTTCTGATACAGCAATTCTTTCTCTGAATAGCGGTTCGGCGTTCAAGACGCTTGGCTGGGGAATCAATTACAGTCATACACAGATCGATAGAAAATATGCTAGGCCCAATCTTGGGAGGTTGCAAACGATTGAGCTGGAACGAACTACTGGTATGCTCAGATATGCTGTAACGTCACAATTTAACCTGATCGGTACAGCGGGGTATGAACGTAACAGTTTTATTTCGATAAGAGGGCGAACATCCAGCCCTTTGTGGACGGTTGGTTTTTCCTGGACGCCTACCAAAAGGACAAAAATTGATGCATCGGGAGGAAAAAGATTTTTCGGGAATACTTACGCGGCGTCAGTTGATCACCGTACTCGCAATACAGTATGGAATCTGAGTTACATAGAAGATATCTCCACTTTCGGTCAGCAATCTCTGGCTGGTGGCTCGATTCTGAATGCCTCTATGTTGAGCCAGTTATTTTCTGGTTTGCAGGGAGGAGAAGCGTTATTGAACCAAGGGCTTCCATCCTCATTTGCTGATCCAAATAATTTTCTGACTAATCGTTTGTTTTTACTTAGACGTTTACAGGCTTCGCTTACTATAAATGGTAAGAAAAACTCACTTGTATTTCGTGGATTTAACTATTCCAGAAAATCATTCAGTTCGGATGAGGAGGATGCTGATTTGATTGGTATTGGTAATGCAGTACTGACCCGGGATACTACTCAGACTGGGGGTAATATATTGTGGAATTATCGGTTGTCTCCTAGAACAAGTGCCAATATCAATCTGGGATACATAAGAACCAGTTATGATGCAGTTAATCTGAAAGATGACAACATGATAGTGAGGGCTGGCTTGAATAAACAATTTACCTCTCATATCACTGGTTCGATCATGTACTATCACCTGCAGCGTGAATCCAATCGCAATAATAGTAGCTATGATGCCAATGCGGTGACAGCGACTTTGAATATGAATTTTTAGAAAGTTGAAGCTTTATTATGTATTTAGCCTACTATGGTTTTGTCGAGAAACCATTTCAGTTAAAGCCTGACCCGAATTTCTTTTTCCCCAGTCGAGGCCATAAACGTGCTGCGGCTTATCTTGAATATGGTCTTTCGCAGGAAGATGGTTTTATCATCATTACAGGTGATGTAGGCGCTGGGAAAACAACCTTGATGCGCTACCTGTTTCAGAAGTTGAAGCAGGAGCGGGTGGCGGCTGCACAACTGGTAAGTACAAGGTTGGATCCGGATGATGCTCTAAGAATGGTGGCCGCTGCTTTTGGGCTGGTTTATGAAGGTTTGTCCAAGGCTGCACTGTTGCTCGAACTTGAGCGGTTTATGCGCAAGTGTGAACGGGAAAGTACACGAGCCTTACTAGTGGTTGACGAGGCACAAAATCTTCTTCCACAAACACTTGAAGAGTTGCGAATGTTATCCAATTTTCAATCAGATAACAGACCTTTGTTACAGACCTTTTTACTTGGCCAGCCAGAGTTCAGGAGAACATTGCTCGGCAATCAAATGCAGCAACTACGCCAGAGAGTCATTGCCACCTATCATTTGGGTCCGTTGGATCAGGCAGAAACCAGAGCTTATATTGAACATCGTCTTCAGAAAGCCGGCTGGAGTGGTAATCCTGTATTACAGGATGAAATTTTTGAGGTGATACATAATTTTTCTGCTGGAATTCCTCGTAAAATCAATCTGTTTTGTGACAGATTGCTGATTATGGGATGTTTGGAAGAATTACAGACTTTGGGTAAAGCTGAAGCGAATGAAGTAATGTTTGATATTCAGAAAGAATTTGATCTGACGGTTTCCCCTGAATGAGTCCTATGATCCGTAATGCGTTGACTATTGATGTGGAAGATTATTTCCAGGTATCAGCTTTTGCCCGCCACATCCCGCGTTCTTCCTGGGATAATCTGCCATGCAGGGTCGAGCGTAATATTGACCGGATCCTCATGTTGCTGGATGAGCATGAAATCAAAGCTACTTTTTTCACGTTAGGCTGGATAGCAGAACGTTATCCGTCTATGGTAAAAAGAATTGTTGAGAATGGTCATGAACTAGCTAGTCATGGTTATGCTCATCACCGTGTTACTGAGTTAAGCCGCAGGGAGTTTTATGATGACATTACCCGTAGTAAATCCTTGCTGGAAGATATTGGTGGCTGGTCTGTACAGGGATATCGTGCTCCAAGCTTTTCTATTAATGGAAATAATCTTTGGGCACTGGATTGTCTGGGAGAAGCGGGTTATCGGTATAGTTCAAGCATTTATCCGGTAGCGCACGATCATTACGGTATGCCGGATGCACCTCGTTTTGCTTTTAACCCCGAGGCTTCCCGAGGAATACTCGAATTACCAGTTACTACCGTACGTTTGTTCGGACGTAATTTTCCGGCGGGTGGTGGTGGCTATTTCCGTCTCTGGCCCTATGTGATCTCACGCTGGTTCCTGCAAAGAGTCAACACAGTTGATCGTCAACCTGCGATTTTTTATTTTCACCCGTGGGAGATTGATCCCAATCAGCCTCGGCAAACAGGAATCAGCTTCAGAACACGTTTCCGCCATTATCTCAATCTGAATCGTATGGAAAAACGCCTTAGTGCCCTGACCCAGCATTTTGACTGGGGGCGTATGGATCAGATTTTCCTGCGACAGTCAGTGTAAGTTCAACAGTATTCTTGTGCAGAATATGCTTTGTCTATTTCCAGGCGCATTACCAGGGATTTCTGTGTTATCTCCAGATAAATTCCAGGCGTGGGATGAGTTCGTTATGGCCTGTCCTGAAGCAACCTTTTTTCATCGTGCTGGGTGGCAGCAGGTAATAGAACAAGCTTTCGGACATAAAACCTGGTTCCTGTATGTAGAAGAGGACGGGTGTATTCAAGGTGTGCTGCCTCTGGCGGAGGTTGACAGTTTATTGTTTGGACACAGTCTGAGTGCTTTGCCATTTTGTGTATATGGCGGTATTGCTGCAATATCGGATGACGCACGAACCCGTCTTGATCAGGTAGCCCAGATGCTGGCAACACATCTGAAGGTTGATTATCTGGAATATCGTCACCTTCGTCCGTTTCATCACGACTGGGCCACCAAAGATCTATATGTTACGTTTCGCAAAACTATGGATCCGGATGTGGAGCGAAACATGTTAGCGATTCCCCGCAAACAGCGGGCTATGGTACGTAAAGGAATAAAATACGAGCTGCAGAGTTATCTAGATAAAGATATAGAACGTTTTTTCCAGGCCTACTCGGCTAGTGTGCATCGCCTGGGGACACCAGTTTTCTCCCGCAAATATTTCCGGTTACTGAAAACTGTTTTTGCAGAAGATTGTGAACTGCTCATCATCACTAAAGATGAAAATGTGGTTAGTGCAGTTATGAGCTTCTATTTTCGAGATGAAGTGCTGCCTTATTATGGCGGTGGAACAGATGCAGCTCGAGATCTGGCGGGTAATGATTTCATGTACTGGGAACTGATGCGGCATGCCTGTGAACGAGGTTATCGGATTTTTGATTTCGGACGTAGCAAGCAAGGAACCGGATCGTATAGTTTTAAAAAGAACTGGGGGTTTGAACCACAGCCGTTATTTTATGAATATCAGCTTCATCAAGCAAAAACGATTCCTGAACATAATCCACTTAATCCAAAATATCAACTTTTTATCAAGACATGGCAGAAGCTGCCATTAGCTCTCGCCAATATGATAGGCCCGCATGTCGTTAAGAATTTAGGCTGAGAAGGGATGCAAGGGCTTCTTTACCTGACACACAGAATCCCTTATCCACCCAATAAGGGAGACAAAATACGTTCTTTTCATCTCCTGCAACACCTGAGCAAACGCTATCGTGTGTATCTGGGGACATTCATCGATAATGAAGAGGACTGGCAGTATGAGGATAAAGTCAGGAATTACTGTCAGGATGTATGTATTGTCGAGTTAGATCCACTGTCAGCCAAGATAAGAAGTTTGTTTGCGTTATCTGGGAATGATCCGCTGACGCTAGCTTATTATCGTAATACGAAACTGATGCAATGGGTTAAAGCGGTGTACAGCAATGAACATATACAAGATATTGTGATTTTTTCTTCTGCCATGGCGCAATATGTGGAGCGCTTACCTGCTTGCAGACGTATCATCGATTTTGTGGATGTAGATTCGGATAAATGGCGACAGTATGCTTTATCAAAGTCTTGGCCGTTCAGCCTGATTTATCACAGAGAATCACGATGCTTGTTGAATTATGAAAGGAAGGTAGCGGAAAAATTCAGTTATTCGACTTTTGTTTCTGAAAAAGAAGCGGAATTATTCCGACAGCTTGCTCCAGACGCAGCAAGTAAGACGACATTTTTCAATAACGGTGTCGATACTGATTTTTTCTCCCCTCAACGAAGTTATTCCAACCCTTACGCGGCTGCAAAGAAAGTGCTGGTATTTACAGGCGCCATGGATTATTGGGCTAACATTGATGCAGTAAGCTGGTTTGTAAATTCAGTATTTTCTGCTATACGCATGAAACAGCCTGATGTCGATTTTTATATTGTGGGTGCTAAACCAGCTAGACAGGTACAGATGTTGGCAGATTTGCCGGGTATTTATGTAACTGGTGCCGTTGAAGATATCCGCCCATATCTTATGCATGCGGCGGTAGCAGTTGCTCCCTTGCGGATTGCGCGCGGCATCCAGAACAAGGTGCTGGAGGCAATGGCCATGCAAAAACCTGTTGTTGTTTCCATGCAGGCGATGGAAGGAATTCATGCTATATCAGGAAGGGAACTGGTAGTGGCTGGAGATGCCAGGGGTTTTGCTGAGCAAATTCTCTTGCTTCTCGATTCTGATAAACAGGAAACCATGGGACGATTGGCGAGAGAACGAGTTTTGCGAGATTACACCTGGCGAGCCAATTTGTCGCGAATTGATGCATTACTTGCAGGACCTTCAGAGGTTAAGGTTCAGTAAGAACGAGCCGTTTCTACCCGTATCATGTTATCGGAAGGTTGTTTTAATTAACGGTTTTGTTATGAGTATTACGATTCAATCACAATGTGATGTTGTCGAGAACAGAAGGATGAATAAACGAAGTGTAGCGGTATTAATTACCCTGTTTGTAATCGCTGTCATCCTGGGTATTTATCATCCAACCGTTGAATCGATGGTAGCGACCTGGAATCGATCTGATACCTATGCCCACGGTTACCTGATTCTTCCGTTCAGTATGTATATGATTTGGAAAAAGCGTGCAATGCTGGCGACAATTCAATACTATCCTGACTATATCTCATTGTTGGTGTTGGTCGTGTTGGGGCTGGGGTGGTTATTGGCTTCTGCTTCAAATGTCCAAGTGGCGGAGCAGTACGCTCTCACAGCAATGATACCTGTCGTCGTCTGGGCTTTGCTTGGTTTTCGCGCTTTCAATACTATTCTGTTTCCACTCGCATATCTATTGTTTGCCGTACCGTTTGGTGAGGTATTCATTCCACCTCTCATTGATTTCACAGCTGATTTTACCGTCGGTGCGTTACAGGCAACGGGTATTCCAGTTTATCGTGAGGGGAGCTTCTTCAGTATTCCCAGTGGTAACTGGTCGGTTGTGGAAGCCTGTAGTGGAATACGTTATCTGATTGCTTCAGTGACGTTGGGAACACTTTACGCCTATCTGACCTATCACAGTATCAGCCGGCGACTGGTATTCATCGCGTTCTCGATCGCGGTGCCGATTGTTGCCAACGGGATACGCGCGTACTTGATCGTGATGACTGGTCATCTCAGTAATATGCAATTGGCTGTCGGTGTCGATCATTTGGTTTATGGCTGGATTTTCTTTGGTCTGGTCATGCTGCTGCTGTTCTGGATCGGCTCGTTCTGGCGAGAAGATTACTTCGATGAGGTCGGATCAGTTGAGAACGCTCCTCTAGCCAGTTTGAAATCTTCTTCTGTTCCAGTTAAATCCATACTGGGTATGGCTGGATTGGTGATAGCCGTCGTTACGATCTGGCCGGTTTATCTGAATTATTTGAATGATAAATCTGATATGCGCTCGGTACCGGAAATCAGTATGGTGGATCCTTCCGGGAAATGGAGTACACATCCGGTTCCTCTTACTGACTGGATGCCTGGATATACCGGCTCTCCCAAGCAATTCATCGGCCATTTTTCTCATAATAATAAACACATTGGTCTTTATATAACGTATTACCGGAACCAGGATCAGGATAACAAACTGGTCAGCTCCAGCAACGTTCTGGTGACTGATCGGGATAGCGGATGGCGAAATGTGGATGGGAGCAGGCGTAATATTTCATTGGGTGATACACCGTTTACCGTACACCAGAACCAGTTACATGCTTCGAAAGAGCGTCTGCTGATCTGGAGATGGTTCTGGCTGACCGACCATGAAACGGCTGATCCTTATGTTGCTAAGATGATCCAGGCGTTGAATCGGGTTCGGGGTAACGGGGATGATGGTGCCGAAATTATTATTGCCGCGAGCTATGAACATGATCTGGAAGAAGCTGCAGTAGTGTTGCGTGAATTTATCACTGATATGCAACCAGTGATTGCCAGAAAACTGCTGGCTGTTCACAGCGCACAGACTGACTGAAACAGAAGCCAGAGTAATGCCTCATCCTCCTCTGATTGCGCATGTGATTTTTCATCTTGGAGTAGGCGGGCTTGAGAATGGCTTGGTGAATCTGATCAATCATATTCCTGAGAATCGTTACCGACATGCCATTATTTGTCTCAGAGGATTCTCAGAATTTCACAAACGCCTTAACCGAGATGATGTCGAGATCATTGCGCTGAACAAACGCGAAGGAAAAGATTTTAGTATTTACGGCAAACTTTACAGAGTATTCAAGCGCCTCAAGCCGGATATCGTACATACACGCAATCTTGCGGCCATGGAAGCTCAGGTGGTTGCTGCTGCGGCAGGGGTGAAGGCGCGAGTACATGGAGAGCATGGCCGGGATATTTTTGACCTCGATGGTAAAAACTGGAAATACAATTTGTTGCGCAAGGCGATTCGCCCATTCATTCATCATTTCATTACTGTCAGTAAAGATCTGGAAAACTGGCTAATCAATACGGTGAAGGTATCTCCAGTGAAAGTACACCAGATTTATAATGGTGTGGAGCATCTGCGTTTCCATCCTGGTGGTATTGTCCCGATTGAGATATTCCCTCCGGGTTTTTTCGATGACCGGCCGTTTGCCGTGGGTAGTGTCGGCCGAATGGCGGCAGTCAAGGATTTCCCAACATTGGTACGAGCTTTTCTGATGCTGCGAAATGAGTTATCTGCAACCGGTAGGCGGCCATTACGACTCATTATTGCGGGAGAGGGTGTTGCGAAAGCGGAGTGCGAGACCATGCTGCGTTCGGCCGGGGCTGAGCAATTTGCCTGGCTTCCGGGGGAACGTGACGATATTTTTCGATTGATGCAGGCAATGAATGTGTTCGTACTGCCCTCTTTAGGGGAGGGAATTTCCAATACTGTTCTGGAAGCCATGGCGAGTGGTTTGCCAGTTATTGCAACCCGGGTGGGGGGTAATACTGAGCTGGTCCTGGAGGGAGAAACCGGCTGTCTGGTGCCGCCGGGAGATCCGGTTGCACTGGCGGGTGCGATACGTCAGTATTATCAAAACGATACTATGGCACACAGACACGGACAATGCGCACGAGCGGTCATTGAGCGGCAGTTCAGTATGCGTGCAATGACAAATGGTTATCTTACGGTTTATGATCGGGTACTGGATTATAAATCAAACACTGAAACGATCAACTGACCGGATAAAAATATGTGTGGCATAACAGGTGTATTTGATACACGCAGCTCGAGTGAGATTGACCGTAATCTGCTCCATCACATGAATGAGACACTGACGCATCGGGGGCCGGATGAAGGAGAGGTATATGTTGAACCAGGATTGGGATTGGGGCATCGCCGCCTGTCGATCATGGATGTATCCAGCGGTCAGCAACCGTTGTTCAATGAGGACGGCAGCGTGGTCGTTGTCTTCAATGGTGAAATCTATAATTTCCAGAAACTGGTCGGGGAATTGACCGCGCTGGGTCACCGATTTCGTACCCATTGCGATACGGAAGTGATCGTACATGCTTGGGAAGAGTGGGGCGAACGTTGTGTCGAGCGTTTTAGTGGTATGTTTGCCTTTGGTATATGGGATCGTAACCGGCAAACGTTGTTCATGGCACGTGACCGGCTGGGTATTAAACCATTTTATTATACGTTGCTGGATAACGGATTATTTCTCTTTGCCTCGGAACTAAAAGCGCTGCTGGTTTATCCGGATTTTGACAAAACGTTCGATCATCGGGCGATAGAAGATTATTTTGCCTATGGCTATATCCCTGAGCCGAGAACTATTTTTAAGAAGGCCTTCAAACTGAATCCTGGTCATCTGTTGTTACTGCAGCGCGGACAACAGACTGTGCAATCCCGTCAATACTGGGATATACCGTTTACACCACATGACCCTTTGAATGAGCAGGAAGCTGCAGAAGAACTGATTGCCCGATTGCGAAACGCGGTGGACAGTCACCTCATGAGCGAAGTGCCGCTGGGTGCATTTCTTTCCGGTGGGGTGGATTCCAGCGCTGTTGTCGCGATGATGGGGGGACTGATGAAAGAACCGGTCAATACCTGTTCAATCGCTTTTGCCGATCCTGCTTTTGATGAATCGGACTATGCCCGATTGGTTTCTGATCGCTACCAGACCCGGCATTTTGTCGAACAGGTGGAACAGGATGATTTTGATCTCATAGATCGGCTAGCTGCATTGTACGACGAACCATTTGCCGACAGCTCCGCCATACCGACTTATCGTGTATGTGAGCTGGCCAGAAAGCGGGTGACAGTGGTCCTTTCCGGAGATGGGGGGGATGAGAATTTCGCCGGCTACCGCCGTTATCGCTGGCACATGCTGGAAGAACAGTTACGCTCGAAATTGCCACTGGGATTGCGGAAGCCTTTATTTGGTCTGCTGGGTAGCGTGTACCCTAAAGCTGACTGGGCGCCGAAATTTTTGCGTGCTAAAACTACTTTCGAATCCCTTGCCCGTGATTCCGTGGAAGGTTATTTTCACAGCGTATCCATTCTGGATAATAAGCTGCGTATGCAGTTGTTTACCCGGGATTTTTATCATGCTCTGCAGGGTTATCGGGCGGTAGAAGTATTACGTGATTACGCGGATAAGAGCCCGACAAAAGAGGCTTTATCACTGATTCAGTATTTGGATATGAAAACCTATCTTGTGGGCGATATTTTGACTAAGGTGGATCGCGCCAGTATGGCTCATTCGCTGGAAGTTCGAGTTCCGCTGCTGGATCATGAACTGGTCGAATGGGTTTCGGGGTTGCCAGCTTCATTGAAACTGCGCCATCAGGAAGGGAAGTACATTCTCAAGAAATCGCTTGAACCCTATTTACCGCACGAAGTGCTTTACCGGAACAAGATGGGTTTTTCGGTACCTCTGGCAAGCTGGTTTCGTGGCCCATTGCGTGATCGTGTCCATAGCGCACTGCTTGGCAATACACTGGCTGATACTGGAATTTTCGATATGGGATTCATCAAAAAAATGCTCGACCAGCACCAGTCCGGGAGCCGGGATTACAGTGCGCCTATCTGGACGTTGTTAATGTTCGAATCTTTTCTCAGGAATACATTCAATAATACAGGGCATGTATTGAATAAACTCCGAGATCAGAAAGTTGCTTGACGAAAGTAGACTGATTTATGTTTGTAATCATTCTGCAGGTTTTGAGTCAACTAAAGATCGTGCTCCGGAGTGGGCAAGCCTGATTCGATAAATTTCAAATTTCAGTAGTTTCTGACACCTTAAGCCGGTAGTGATTATCACTGATACTCAGGCCTGGTTCGCTGAGATAATCCCGCATATATTATCTGGGTACCGGATTGTACCTGATGACAATTTTGAAAACTGCTTGAAAAATTTATGCAAAATTCAGTAGTACATTTTTATAAGAATAAAGAAATTTGTTGAGTTTCCCGAGGAAGAAGTGGCTGGGAAGTATTGCAAGCTGAAGAAAATACACGAATGTCAGTGCTTTGCTTCCTACGATCTTATGTCAACCTATGCTACATGGCAGTACGATACATCATCAGCGATGATTGTCCGGTTGCTGGAGATAATTGAGTTGAGAGCATATATCAAGCAGATGCCTCGAATTAGCAGCATAAAACAACAATATATTGATTTATTCAGAAAGTGTTATGGTTCAATCAAATCCACTCTCTTCAGAATCGCATTACATCACACGTTCTGATCAACGTTATGACTGGCAGGATCTGGATCAGTTGGATACCACGATACGGATGCAGATGCTGGCTGCCATCAAGGACTTCATTCGAGATCATTCTGCTGCAGTGATGGATCATGACCCGGATTGGCTTTTCACTAAATGCAGTCATGATAAATCAGTAAAAATTCTTTTCTCGCTTGCGAATGACGGTACTGTAGTGGCTTATGCTCCGTTCTTTGTACATCCGACAGCTTTGAGTTTTGAATTACTTGGGGTTTCGCTCTGGGAATATCGGATTCGCCGTTACAGTATTACTACAGGACCTTTATTTGCGAATGGAGTCAATACTGATGAAATGCTATCCACACTTTTTGATTATGTGTGGATACTGCTCGGGAATCGTGAGGCTTTATACATGCTGGGTATGGAGCTCGACTCACTCTTTGGCCGGTTTATTCGACAGAATGTTGATCTACGCAAAAAATATCAGCTTGTTTTTTCAGGAAAGCCTTACCACAGAAGGCTGATTACCCTCCCTTCAAATTTTGATCAGTATATTCAGTATCTTGGATATGGTACCCGGAAGGAAATCCGGCGTGTGCTGCGTCGTTTGGAACAAGATTCTGAAATCACGATTGACCATCGTATATTTACTACGCCTGAAGATATAGCGGAATTTCTGCCACTGGCTCAACAGGTATCGGACAAGACCTACCAGCGTAATTTACTGGGTCTGGGAATTCGTGATAATGCTGAAACACGCCGTATTCTTACAATTGCTGCGAGAAATGGCTGGTTCCAGAGCTATCTTCTGATTTGTAATCAGCAACCGGTTGCTTTTCAGCTTGGTTATGTTTATGACGGAACCTATTATGCGGAACACACCGGTTATGATCCGGCATGGGGAGATAAGTCCATCGGCACGGTCGTACAAATTTACCGGATACGTGATCTGATTGCCAATAAAAGAATTACTCAGCTTGATTTTCTGTATGGAGATAATGAAAGAAAAAGAAGTTTATCCAATAAGTGCCGAATAGAGCAGAACATTTATCTGATTCCAAGAAGGTTCCCGTTGGGGGTATTTGCCCTTACTTTGCGAGTTTTTAATAAAATTTCCGAGTTGGGAGGAGATTTTATTGAGAAATGGGGGTTAAAATCCAAAATCCGTCGTTACCTGCGTAAGCGATCGGTAAATCGAAGTTGATTTTTTGCAGAGTTTTGTACTGGCACGTTCTTCTATTTTGCGGAAGAATGAGCTCCTCAATGCTTAATCTGTTTGGTTGGTGAAATTGTAATTCCGATTCTAGACAGATGACCAGTCAGTAAAAGACGACCTCTGACACTGGTAACGATCCAACCTATACTGGACCATCCGCATTTTTTGAAGGTGTTCAGTGAAGCGACATTGGTCGAACGTATATGGGTTACGATTCTCGAATAACCACGGTTTTGGGTAGCTTTACCCACTTTTCTTAGCAATGCTGCTGCTGCTCCCTTTCCCCGATAATCTGGATAAGTGTACAAATAGCCGAGAAAAACATCTCCCGGGTGCAAATGAATATCCAGAGCTGCCGGTGAATCGACTTGAATTATAGTACTGTGGTCGATATTTGTCTGGGATACAACCTGTTTTTGTTGAATGAGTGCGTAAACTCCTGCGTCTTCGTGGATGAGCCGAGATACACTCCTGCCACTTTGTAAGTTAATCTGTTCGATCAGTTCGTATGGACACATGATCAAATCCTGAGCGGTATTCAGGGATAGGAAGTGGAATGTATCTCTCTCAGGACTTTCACCGAATGCTTGTGATGTCGGGTATTGCTGTCGAGTCAAGTCAATCGCATAGAAAAAATGTATTTCAATCCGGCCTAGTATTTTTATAAGCCAGAATAGGGCAGCTTTGAGGCCTCCCTTGTATTTCAGGAGTGATAACCTTTCTTGCCAGATATTCATTACTCAGAAAAAAGTATCAATTTTGCGCATCAGGTCGGCTACCTTTTTCTGCGGCCAGCTCAATTGCTCCCAGTATCGTGGATAGGACTGCTGACGTACAGTTTCAATTTCTTCTGACCAGAAACCTTTACGGTTGGCATGCTGGTGCAGATCCAGATCAGCAATTTCATTATTTTCTATGATAACGGGGCCACGTTCAGTCAAAGCGATATCCCAGTGGTGAAGATTCATACCCATCAGATAATTTGCTGCTCGTTCGCAGATTTCCGTTACCTGTGGCCAGTCAGGCAGTATGTATTGATCGAATTGCATACCTGTATCCGGATGAGTGGCGACTGTTTCGATTCGGCCGTTAACCTTGCCGACTACTCGGATGATCTGGCCGCTGAGTATGTTGACACCACCCAGTAGATTACCGGAAGCACCATGCTGAAAATTATCCATCATGTTTGATCCGGTAGGAATACGCCAAACTGCACTGACGATTGTATTTCTCCCCCTAATCCGGGCGGAAGTGACACGTATGCTACTGACGCGAGGACCACAGACACGGGCAATCTCCGGATGCGGCTTGAGCAGCTCTTGAAACAGAATACCTCGTGCAAATTCCGGATTGAGTGATTCAACCCATTCGGTTATTTTACGTTGCTGACCATTTAGAAAAATAATGCTGTCTGATTCCGGCAGATAATTTCGTAAACCCAGGGCTCCCCAGCCATACGCACCGTGACTGGGTTTTGCAAACAGCGGGTAATGCTGGGAAGTACGAAGATAATCAGCTGCTTCATCAAGATTGTTTAAAGTAACAGCGCCGGGCAGATTTCTGCCGTTGAGATCATATACCGCATGAATCTTGGGCATGGGCAATTCTGTTGCCATCATAAAAAGGGTCATTGGCAGCTTTTCACCCAACATAAACCAGTGAAGATCATTGCACACATAATTAAGCCGAAATTTTCGGCCATTCCCTAGAAACCGGTGGCGTTCTTCAGCACTCAAATCATCCAGCTCATGAAAACGGTAATCGATATATTCCTGAAATAACAGACGTTGCGAACCGAAGCGCATGCGCAGGACTTCGGACAACGTTGAAAAGGGTGCTCTACGGGCGCGTTTGCCAAGCAGGATGCGGAATATATTCATGGGGAAATTTCACCTTGTTAGCAATTCATTGAGAAATACCGGTTCTATCGGTTTGACCGGGAGTCAAGCCGGGTAACGAAATCTTCCCAGATGGCATCTTCCGGCTGTATGGAGCCCTCCACCCAGACCGGTTCAGATGCATGCGTAGACAGCTCCCAGTGGCCGGGGCATTCAGCAATTGCCCATCCCTCGTAATAGTAGCTGATTTCTGCAATGACCGGCTTGCCTTCCCGCCGCAAGACGTCGACAGCAAGCGACTGGGTTTGCAATATTCTGGCTGTCTGAAAAGCGAGCAAAAGTGCATCCTGCGGGATTCCGGCGGGATCCCAGTCTATGCGGCCACTGCCACTCGCCCTGAAATCACCGGGCCGGTTAAATCGCCTGAAGGCAAAGGCTCGCTTGCCGATGATAGTGATACGGATATCAAAATCATTGCCAGGCAAAAATTCCTGGAGTAATAAATAGCCCTTATGGAATTCCTCATCCGTTGGCTTTGAGAAAAATACCCGTATTGCTTCACTTGCACGTCTGACAAACCAACGGAAGGGCAAGTTGGTCGGTGGAAGAGCATACATACCAGAATCGAACAGCGCACCCAAATGCTGGCGCGCTTTACGGCGCGTGTTTACCAGTTCGACATTCTTGGAAATGACACCAGAAGACAGCTTGAGCACCAGCGGGTAATTTGCCGATTCAATGAATTCTCTGGCCTGAGATTTTGACCAGAATACCCAGGTCGCGGGCGTCGGGATATCCGCCAGCTGTAGTAGATAAGACTGTGCAGCTTTATCATCAAAATGCCAGATGGTATTCAGATCAGGAAATGTTGGTATCTTGCCCAGATGCGCAAGGGAAGCGATTAATCTGCGGCCCGGACGGCTAACTGATAATGGCTGGGCGAACCACCACATGAATCCATCGTAATCCTTGAGTTGATCCAGCCAGTTGGCTGAATTGGAAAAAATATCGATATCCAGTGTTGCCACATCTTGCTGCGCGGCTAGCTCATGCCAGCGTGTCGAGAAAGACTGCCAGCGCTTGCTTGAAAGTTGCTGGTGATCTCGTTGAATTGCGATGATCGGTTTATTCATGAGATAGCCTTATAACGCATGCTGTTGGTATTCTTTAGTGGATAATTACTTCAATTTTCCCGGCATGAATATGCTGGGCAATCAGTTCAATCGATTGCTCAATGGCATGATTGAGACTGGAGGCTTCTTCGGGAGTAAATCGCGTCAATACGATATCTTTCGCCTTGCGTTGATCTCCGGGTCGCCTGACTCCGACCCGCACACGGCGGACGGTGTCAGTGCCCAGTGCTATAATCACCGAACGCACTCCTCGGTGGCCTGCGTCGCCACCATCATGCTTGAGTCTGACTTTGCCGAGTTCGAGATCCATATCATCATGGATGAGGGTGCAGTGCTCGGCTGTGCAGCCATTGTTTGCGAGGAATTGCCGCAGCACCGGGCCAATGATGTTCATATTCGCAGCCGGCTTAAATAACGTGACAGCATTGCCATTGATGTTGACCAGACTGACCAGACCTTCGTCGGTGGATTGCCAGTGGCCATCGAAACGCTCGGAGAGTTGATCCAGTATTTGGTAGCCCACATTGTGGAGCGTGTTCGCATATTCCTTGCCGGGATTTCCCGGTCCGACCAGCACGAACGCACCAAGTACAGCCAATTGGGAAGACTCCGGTAAGGAAGTGGAAATCCCGTCATTCACCGAAATAGTAGCCTGGTCAGGTGTATGTTGCGTGGCATCATAAAGATATTTGCAGTCATCACAAAATATCTCTAAGCCACAACGGTCGCGCCAGCACTGAATAGGCTGGTTCCGGTCATGGATGAGTCGTATGAGATGATCAGCGGTATTCGATCCTTTAAAAAGCACCAGATCTCCCCTGCGCAATTCATTTTTGAGATAAATGGCTGCATCGTGGATGTTTGAGAAGCTTTGGAGAGACTGGTCATTCTGATCTTTTCGTGCACGAAGTGCGCGATGCGCATTCGGACCAACAAAAACAACCAGATCAGCATATTGTCTGATTTCTCTCGCAAACTGTTTATATTTTGCGGAAAGATGGCCCGAGAAATCGGATAGTGTTCCGATAACCGCAACCTTTCTGGGGGAGGTTGCTTGTTTGAGAAAATTTAACGGGGCTTGTAGCGACCAGTACGGTGCTTTCATATCGTCACGGATAAACACAACCCCCTTGTCATCGGTAACAATTTTCATCCTGCCTTCTGCAGGTACTGCTTGCTGCAGAATAGGGACGGCTTTTTCCAGTGGGATGCCAACAGCTACGGCAATACCCAAGGCCGCCAATACCGATAATGCCAGATGCGTGCCATGCAGCTGGGTCAGCACTTCGTATTCCTCACTTTGAAACGCTATTATCAGCTTCAAGGGTTCAGGCCAGCAGGAGGTGGCAGAAAGTAGCCGAATAGTGGCGCCTTCAGCAGCGCCTACCCAAATGACACGGCAGGGTGCGCGTTCGCCGATGGCTTTTACACGCGGGTCGTCGATGTTTAGGATGGCGGCCCCGTTATGCGGTAGACTAGCTATTAATTTTTCCTTTTCCGCGGCAATCCCCTCAATCCCTTTGAACGCTCTGAAGTGATCACGCCCAATAACTGTCAATACACCGATTTGGGGCTTGAACAATCGCATTGGGAGATCAAGTGTATGGGGTTTTCCGGCCGAAATTTCCAGCAGGCAGAAACGATGCCGTCTGTGCGCAATACGGTTTCCGCGACAGCCAGGGCGACGTTGAGGGATTTGAGCGTGCCGCTCACGGGATAAAAAGCGGAAAGCAGTAAATGACTGAAGTCTTTGGTAGTAGTTTTGCCAGCGCTGCCAGTGATTCCGATGAAGCAGACATTACCCAAACGCTGCCGATGTACCCAGGCACGAAAAAAGGTACGCGCTACCTTTGCCTTGTACCGGTAAGTTTCATATAAGGTCTTCATCCGAATGTAGTGCATCCGCTTGTTTTCCTTCCTTATTATCCAGACTTCAAGGTTAGACGAAGTGGTTTTTAGCTATTCGCTCAATTATTAGCGAGATTCTTGACAGTGATTTTATAGGAGAATATATCAGTACAATTTTTCTAGGGAGTTACTTTCTTGATTTGTTTGATAAAGGAATGTGCAGTTTTCGCAGAACATATTTAGTCCACAATTATCTCGCCAGCATTGTATAGGTCTGATTCTATCAAGAAAGATTCGAGCGAAATGATTTGCCCTGCGTGAGCCCTTAAGGAGAACCAGATCACCTTTTTGTAATTCATTTTTTAGATAGATAGATGCATCGTGAATATTCGAGAAAATTTGAAGAGATTGATCATTTATATTTATTCTGGAGCGAAGTGAGTGGTATGCATTTTGATCAACGAAAATAACCATATTCGCATATTTCTTAGTTTCTCTGGCCAGTTGTTTGTATATATCAGAACTACTGCCAGAGAAATTGGTTATTGTGCCAATAACAGCAATTTTTCGCGTTGCGCAAGCTTGCTTAAGAAATTCTAAAGGCGCTTCTAATGACCAAAGTGGTGCTTTCATATCGTCACGGATAAACACAACTCCCTTGTCGTCGCGGACAATTTGCATTCTACCTTCAGTTGGTGCTGCTTTCTTCAAAACAGGAATGGCCTTCTCCAGTGGGACGCCGACAGCTATGGCAATACCCAAGGCCGCCATTATTGATAGTGCCAGATGTGTGCCATGCAGCTGGGTGCGCACTTCGTATTCCTCGCCTTCAAATGCGATTATCAGCTTCAAGGGTTCAGGCCAGCAGGAAGTGGCAGAAAGTAACCGAATGGTGGCGCCTTTCGCTTTTCCCACCCAAATAATCCGTGCCTGGCAGCGCTCGCCGATCGCTTTCACACGTGGATCGTCGATATTCAGGATGGCAGTCCCGTCACGGGACAAGTTAGTGATCAATTTGCTTTTTTCGGCTGCGATCCCTTCAATACCAGCACCTTTGAATGCTTGAAAATGGTCATTGCCTATAATCGTCAGCACACCAATGTCGGGTTTGAGCATACGCAGCGAAAGATCCATGTAGCCGGGCTCGTGACCGGCGACTTCTGTTACACAATAACGGTGGTGCCGTTTTGTTTCGAGGATGGTTCTAGCGATGAACAGATGCTCATTCTCGGTCTGGGGGGAAGCATGACTTTCAGAGAAATTGGATAAAATGAGATGGCTCAGTTCCTTGGTAGTGGTTTTTCCTGCGCTGCCCGTGATGCCGATAAAGCAGGTATTACGCATATTTCGACGATGCAGCCCGGCTTGCACGTAAGTCATACCCCGATGAGCAGTCCAATAGCGCTCCTTGAAAACTCGGACGAGCCCTCGCTTACGGTATATCTGCAATTGGTGAGAAAGATGCATGAAGAGTTTACCGGGGTAATTTGATTGAATGTATCTTTTCAGTTGAAGCTAAAATTAATATGGCTTGGAAAGTTCTTTTTAGAGTTGAAAGTTGTGCTACCTTTATCCGCTACCATGTAGCAATCTTAGTATATGACTTATTTTCAGACTAAGGCAACAATCAATATCCAGATCTATAAATACAAGATAAAATCTCCAGCCCAAGTTTGTCCGCTTTGTTCGCAGGAGATCTGTATGGTTCAGGGCAGGATTCAATAGAAGTAGAGACCTACAATCATGCCATGTGAAGCGCATAGAATACTATGGACAGGTGGATGGGACTCAACATTTCGTGTCTTGTATCTAGCACTTCATGGGTCGCGTCAGATTCAGCCATATTATCTGTATTTTGAAATGCGTCGTTCATCGGCGCTGGAGTTAGAGGCGATTGAGTTAATCCAGAAACTTTTTAGAGAGCGTTTCCCGCAGGCTGCTCGACGAATAACTCGGCCCATTGTAATCAAAGTCGATGGTTTGCCTCAAAACGAGGAGCTGCATCAAGCCTATATTACGCTTCGTAATAAATCTTATTTGGGGGATCAATACTTATCAATCGCTGATTTTGCTACACGGTTTGGTCTACGTTCACTGGAGCTTTGCATCCATAAAGATGATCGTGCGCATATGTTTATTAAGGATAGTATTAAACAGATTCAAGTAGATCGTGAAGTATGCTATGAAATTAGGGAAGATGCAGAGCCCGAAGTATTAAAAATTTTTGGACACTTTAGATTTTCTATCCTGCATCTCTCAAAAACCGATATGTCTACGATCGCCGATATCAATGAATTCAAAGACCTGCTGGAACGAACTTGGTTTTGCCATTCGCCAACCCGTAATAATCAACCTTGTGGGATATGTAATCCATGTGGATATGCTATTCAGGAAGGTATGGCATATCGGTTGCCCATGAAAAGTCTTTTTTTTTATTATTTGAACCAGCTCAGCAACATTATGGCACGACCTATTCCCAAACAAACTCGCCAACGTATTTTATTTTTATACTCAAAAATTACGAAGCACAGAATATAAAAAGCGAGCTGGGTGCGGGGATACATTCAAGATCAACTGATTCTTGCGAAGGAATTTCGGAATACGGGCTAGGAATGTGTCGATGCCGCCCGGCCCAGCCGGTCTGCTTTGCAGCTCGAGAGTTTTCTGTACTCTTGGGAGATTGAATCACGGATTTCGGATGCGGCGGATCATGAAATAGTTGGTTACCCCATAAATTGAAACTGTTTTCCTGACATCAAACCCGAATTTTGTATAAAAATCGACATTTATGAGCCGGTCTGTCTCCAGGTAGCCGGTTATATTTTTTTCATCGAGCAGGTTGCAATATCGTTGCATCAGTTGCCGGCCAATGCCGCGACCCTGTACTTCCGGCAGGACACCAATGGGACCCAGATGCAAGTGATGCTCCCTGGGATCATGCCTTGACCAGATCAATACCCACCGACTCATCCTGACAGCTGATCGCAGCCCGAGATTCATGAGTATCGAGGGTGCCATTCTAAGTTTCTCTGTGACCGGAACCTGGCAGCGGGCAGAGTCGGCCCAGTGGATAATGCCGAGGATACGTGACGCATCAGCGGCAGCCAGCAGTTCCCCTTTCATTGCAGCAAGCACGATACGGAGAAACGCCTCATTCCTGGCCAGTGGATTTGCACCGAACACCGCAGCGTGTAGAGGGCTCGTGATAAAGGCATGCGCGAGCAGGCGTACAGCTTCTTCTTTTTGTTCGGGAGCCAGCGGTTCAATAATCACAGACATACTGCAGTATACCTGTGAACTGTTATTGAATGGCATTCACAGCTGGCTTCCGCAAGTTGTGGAGGGGGCTGCAATAATATTGGGTAAAACGCTATCTAGTCGTCCCTGAAAAACACCCGTTGTTGATTGTCATTTTGAGAGTGCGTTGAGTTTTTCTGTTACTCACACAGATCAATCAGTGAGAATGGAGGTTTTCATCATGAAATGAGGGTGATCTGTGTGTTTTTCCCATGGAAAAACCGCCAAAAAATGGCCGGCAGCCATTGTTTCAGATTCCAGGCGCAAGCAGCCATCAGAAGGTTGATGTGGTCGCCGATTGCGCCTTTCAGGTAATTTTTTGCCATTCGGTAATCTGATTTTAAATGGCCAATGATGGGTTCAATTGCTGCCCGTCTTTTGCACTGCTTGCGCTTTTTGTCTCGCTGGTAGCGATTATCCTGTTTGAGTGCTTTACTTGGGAGCACGATACGGGTTCCATTGACTTCCCGTTTACCACGATAACCCCGATCACATACTGCCTGTTTGGCAGCTTTGCCACGTGTGGCTTCAACATAGTGCAATATTGCCGAGAGTGTATAGCTGTCATGCAGGTTTTGTTCATGGCTGACGACGCCAACAATCAGGTTACCCTGGGCGGTACTGGCTATGGATGCTTTGCTGCCATATTCGTATTGTTTGTGATCCTTGCTTTTAGCCACGCAGTACACTTGCGGTTCATGCAGTGAATAGAGCTTGTTACGATCTTTGGGCTGTTGTCGCAGTATCTGTTCATACAGTAGAAAATCCCGCTGATAGTGTTCGAACAGGCAGTATTGTGGTAATTCCCGGCGCAGTTCCCGTATCAGGGTGCCGGCAATGGTTCTCAGCCGTTTGAGTGCCCGTTTGGCCTTGGCTCGTTTGGAGGCATGACGGAAATGGCGAATGGCCAGACGCAGTGTTTTGACTTCCCTGACATAGGTAACCTAAGTTCGGGATAAGCCCTCAGGGTTGAGCCAAGCTATTGACTCTGGTCAGATTCAAAGTTGGTTTGTTATCGGACAAACAGTAAGCGACGATACCAGCCATTAGGTTAACGATAAAATTGAAGAGAGA